>Ga0116226_10000544_pt1 | contig 32140 bp, 25 predicted proteins | sample S1TSphfallax_FD_89692 | JGI IMG/M metagenome (GOLD analysis project Ga0116226, IMG submission 89692) | Host-associated microbial communities from peat moss isolated from Minnesota, USA - S1T2_Fa - Sphagnum fallax MG | ecosystem: Host-associated > Plants > Peat moss > Unclassified | place: USA...
CCCTTCATCCCCGTGGCGATCCCCGGCTTGGGCGCCATCAGCGTTGCGGGCGCCGCCAAGCTGTTCAGCGGTGCGCCAGAATCAGCCGAGGCCATCCTCGCAGCCGCCGAAACGCCTGCAGGCGTGATGCGGGGCTTCGATCTGCCGCGCTCGCTCGACGCCACGCTTGATTCCGAACTCAAGGAGGTGCAGAGCGAGAACGTGGTGGGGCTGCTCGCAGGCAGCGATCCCAAACGGAAGGATGAGGTGGTGGTGCTCTCGGCGCATCTCGACCATCTCGGCATCACCCCGCCGGTCGATGGGGATTCGATCAACAACGGCGCGCTCGATAATGCCGCCGGCGTCGCCACCACGCTGGAAGTGGCCAAGCTGTTCCGAACCCAGCGCAAGGCGCCTAAGCGCTCGCTCTTGTTCCTGATCGATACCGCCGAGGAGAAGGGCTTGGTCGGGGCCGACTATTACGCCCACAACCCCACCGTGCCGGCGAAATCGATCGTCGCCGATGTCGATCTCGACATGCCGATCTTGACCTATGAATTCACCGACGTGGTGGCATTCGGCGCCGACCGATCCAGCATCGGTCCCGCGGTCAAGAGGGCGGCGGGGCGGATGGACGTCAAGCTGTCGCCCGACCCGATGCCCGATGAGGGCATCTTCACCCGCTCGGATCATTACCGTTTCGTCGAGCAGGGAGTGCCGGCCGTGTTCCTCATCACCGGCTTTGCCAATGGCGGCGAGGCGGCATTCAAAGACTTCATGGCCCATCACTATCACAAGCCGAGCGATGACATGACGCTGCCGCTGCGCTTCGATGTGGCCGCCAAGTTCGCTCGCCTCAACTATGAGATCACTCGCGAATTGGCCGACAGCCCGGTCAAGCCCTCGTGGAACGAAGGCGATTTCTTCGGTCGCATGTTCGGCAAGCCGTGATGACGGGTGTGCCGGTTTTTAGGCGGCTGGCAGCGCCTCGACGATAATATGCTCAAATCGGCCGTGAGCGGCATGCTTCGATTACTTTGCTTTCGTTGACGTCCGCGTACCCCATGGCGCACAGCTCACGGTAGACCCCTTCCGCTACTGCCCCAAATGGGCTGCCGATTCCGATGGCTCGCGCAAATCGAACTCCGTACTCGACATCCTTCAGGCGCAACGCCCCCGTGAATACAATGTTGTGTTCGTGATCCTCCTGCACCATACGTTGGATATTGCGGACCACCTGCGGACTCGCGGCCTGGCTGGTGGCCATGGCGTGCGCGACCATGGCGATGTCGAGGCCTGCACGCTCGGCAACGGCCAATCCTTCGGCGGCCGATGCGATTTGCACGGCACCCATCATATTGATGATGAGTTTGTAGGCCGTGCCGGTCCCAATCGGGCCGAATCGAATGATGCGCCGTGACAGACAATCCAGAATGCAACGGGCCGAATTCAAATCTCCTGCATCGGCCCCTACGAGCAACGTGAGTGCTCCCTCCGCCGCCGCGTCTGGAAGTCCGGTGACGGGGGCATCGATATAGCGCAGACCTCGCGCTGTGCAGCGGGTTGAAAGCTCGGCGACCCAATCATGGGACAGCGTTGAGCATTCAATGGCAAAAGCATTCTCGGCGGTATCAGCGGCGAGGATTCCGTCTCGCTCCAGCCAAACCGCCCGCGAAGCGACATCGTCGGCGACCATGGAAATGACTGCGTCGACTCCTTGACACGCATCCTTCGGTGAGGCGAAGTGCTGGGCCCCTCGCCGAACGAGATCTTGCGCGCGCGATGCAGTGCGGTTGTGGAGGTGGATCGCGTGTCCGGCTTCGAGCAAACGGTTGGCCATTCCCCGACCCATGGTCCCAAAGCCAATAAACGCAACTTTCAGCATGCGTGTGTCTCCGTTCCCCGGTGCAATGTATCATCATGGCGACTGCAGAGCCGGAGCGCGTGACATGCGGCCCTCAATGCATAACCCGACCCAAGGGCTCGCGCGTTCGCGGCTCGATCACGGATCGCGTTCCTTCAGCCTCTGATTCACGAGGCACGCGTAGTCCGCGAGCGGCATCAAGCCGATCGCGCGTCGGTGCGCATCGATCGCAACGAGGTCGTCGACGCCTTTGGGATCAAAGTGTCCCGATAGCCAGTTGAACTGCGTGCCGAATTGCTGCGGCTTGCCCTGCGCAAGCAGCACGCGGTCGGAGATTTTGGCGAAGGCGTCCGCGGATAGTTCGTGCGCCGCAAATCGCGTCGCGAACTCGGGCAGGACCGACGCTTGGAATTTTGGATCCGCATCGGTGTGCTGCACCAGCACCCAGGTCCACTTCACGCCATTCTCGCCCACTTGTTCGGCCGTCGGCACGCCTTGGTCTCGGATCAGCCGCTCGAGCCACGCCTGATTGTCGGCATCCACGCGCTCGACGGCAAACCGCAAGTGGGTGTCCAGGGGCTTCAGCAGGTACGCCCGCCGGGCTCGCTGATCCGACTCGAAGCGCTTCTGGAGTTCGCTGCGCACCTGCGGCTCGGTGAACTGCCGGGCCGAATCGCGTTGATCGACGGCCTCAGGCGCTTCGTCGGGATGCGCCGCAATCCAGGCCGCCGCTCCCGCACAGGGCGGCGCAGCCTCATCGGCCATCGCCAGACCGAAACCCAACCCCAGGGTCAAAACGCAGATGCTTCGCACTCACCCCTGCCGATATTGATGAACTCGTGTCCGAACATTACTGCAAGAGTCCCCCTTTCGCCCAGGGGAAGGCGCCATGCTGCGTGAAAGCATTCCCACTCGATGCTCGATGCCGTTGACGGGTATGCTACGGCACGGCCCCGCGATTTGTGGGGGTGGAATTGAACGCCCGGTTGTAGTCACGCACAGGTAATCATGCGCACGGTGAATCAATGGTTGGTCGAATACGGCGAGAGTCATCGCAACCCCAGGAACAAAGCGTTGCATTGGGTTTGCGTACCGGTGATCGTGTGGTGCATCATCGGGCTGTTGTGGTCGCTGCCCACCCCGATGGCCTTCCGCGCCCTCTACGCTAACCTGAATTGGGCCTGCATCGGCCTGGTGATCGCCCTCGCTTACTATGCCGTGCTGTCGCTCAAGCTGGCGCTCGGCGCCGCCGTGACGTTCCTCGCGATGCTGTGGTCGATCGATGTCCTGGAGCACTCGGGTGCGTGGCCACTGTGGGGCGTTTGCGTCGGCTTGTTCGCGCTCGCCTGGGTGGGCCAGTTTATCGGCCATGCCATCGAAGGCAAGCGTCCCTCGTTCTTCCAGGACCTACAATTCCTGCTGATTGGACCGCTATGGCTGCTGGCGGACGCGTATCGGCGGATGGGCATTCGGTTTTAGAGGAAGTGTTCGATCCCGCCGAATCGCTCGACCGGGTGCTGTTGACTCACAACGCGGAGGATTTTCACGCATTACATCTGAAACGACCGAGTGATCACGGAATCTGGCGCTGAAGGAGCCGACATGGCAATCAACGAAGCCGCTTGGTTACTGAAGAAGCACGCAACGCTCGTCGTCCAGGCGGCGCCCTATCCACGTCCCAAACCAAGCGAGATTATCGTAAAGAATGCAGCTGTTGCGATCAATCCGGTGGATCGCCTGACGGAGTCCATGGGGGAATTTATTTATCCTTGGATCAAGTACCCATTTATTTTTGGTTCGGATTGCGCGGGCACGGTGGTGGCGGTCGGCTCCGCTGTCACGCGCTTTAACGTCGGCGACCGGGTGTTGGGCCACGCGGTGGGTGCCGATAAGATGCGTAACAACTCAGCAGAGGGCGCATTCCAACTTTTCACAGTGTTGCTCGAGCACATGGCCAGCCCGATTCCGGCCGGTATGAGCTACGACCACGCCTGCGTCTTGCCCTTGGCCTTGTCGACGGCGGCCTGCGGCCTGTTCCAAAGGGACTTTCTGGGCCTGCAACATCCCACCGCCAAACCGGCACGAACTAACAAGACGCTCCTCGTTTGGGGAGGCTCCACCAGTGTCGGCTCCAATGCGATACAGCTCGCTGTCGCAGCCGGCTACGAGGTAATCACAACGGCGTCGCCCAAGAACTTCGACTATGTAAAAGGTCTGGGGGCGCGAGAGGCGTTTGATTACCGCAGCCCCAGCTGCGTTGCGGACATCATCAGAATCCTCGGCGGGCGAGAACTCGCTGGCGCCCTAGCCATCGGGCTGGGGTCCGGTGGTCCCTGCGTGAACATCGTCGCAGCCTGCACGGGTAATAAATTCGTAGCACTCGCGTCTACGCCGGTCTCTTTCGACGCGGTGCCGATAGGCCAAGGGCGCGTTGTTGCGCTCATTCCGGTGCTGACCAGAATGGCGATGGCCAGCGTCCGGCAGATGTTCCAAGCACGGAAGCACGGCATTCGAACCAAGTTCATTTTCGGAACCTCGCTTCAGGGCAATGAGGTCGGTCCGATGATCTATGCGGAGTTCCTGCCGTCGGCTCTCGCAGAGGGACGCTACCAAGCAGCGCCGCGCCCGCTCATTGTCGGTGCCGGACTTGGTAGCTTGCAAGCTGCATTCGAAGCACAGAAGGCGGGCGTCTCGGCCCGCAAACTGGTGGTCACGCTATGACGATGGGCAGCATCGGTTTGCACCATTCGTTACGGCCTCAGCGTGGCGGCGCGGCCGTCGAGGCGCGCACGATCAACTCGGTCGGTAGCACGATCGGCTTCGGTGCTTCCTCCGGATTTTTCAAGATTCGCAGCAGCAGCGTCATGGCTTCGCTGCCCAGTTGCATTTTCGGCTGGGCGATCGTCGTCAACGCCGGCTCATTGTAACGAGCAAACTGAATGTCATCGAAGCCGATGACCGAAATATCGTGGGGAACACGCCGGCCCGACTGTTTGATGGCCAGAATGGCGCCGATGGCCATCTCATCATTCGCGCAAAAAATGGCGGTAAATTTAACGTCAGTCGCGAGCAGTGCTCGAACCGCTCGAATTCCTGATTCCACCGAGAAATCACCCGATATCAATAATCTGGGATTTCGCGGAAGTGTGGCCATGCGCAGCGAGCGTACGTAACCTGAATGCCGCTCTGCGCAGACCGGAATGTCCGAAGGGCCCGAGAGAAATGCGATCTCCCGGTGACCTAACTCAATCAGATAATTCGTCGCAATAGTACCGGCTGCCGCATTGTTGACGAACACGCTGGGGACACTCCCGTCCTTCAAGCGTTCTCCGGCATTCACGACCGGAATTCTGACACTGCCACCGACGGGATGGAGCCGGGGCAGCATGGTAATGATGCCGTCCGCCTGTTTCCGCGAGACTAGGCGCCAATAGTCGGCTTCTCGCGTCTGGTCGTTCTGTGTATCTCCGAGCAGAACAGAGTACCCGTTGACGCGCGCCACCGCGTCGATTCCGCGTATGACTTCGCTGAAGAAGGGATTCGCAATGTCGCCGATCAGAGCGACGACCACGTGGGTTCGTGCCGTGCGCAGAATCGAGGGCTGGACGCTAGGGATATAGCCGAGGCGCTCCGCTGCCTCGCGCACCCGCTTTCGCATGGCGGGCCCCACACCCTCAGCGTCGCGCAAAGCCCGCGATACCGTGGCCACCGAGGTTCCGAGCAAGTCGGCGAACTCCCGGATATTGTACGGGCGCGTCGGCGGGTCGGAGCGTCCAGATCCCCTGCGATTCGTTGACTTAGCTCTGGCCATGGGTGGCTTTTCCACCGATCGTGGCAGCGCTCTTAAGCGAAATCAGAATGCCATGGTGTTCCATCGATTCATCCTCTTCCGATCTGGACATGCACGGTCTTGCGAGAGTATTTCACAGAAGTAAGCCCCCTGCTGTCCATGGTTCTTCCAGGTTTCGGCTTGACAGGTCTCTTCGGGACCAGATATCGTCCCACTACGTAATGCGTTACGTTCCTATAAAAACAGGGTTTTTCTACCTCGACGTGGTCGACGTTCGGTAGGGATGAAAGTGGGGATTGTGGTTGAGATCGGGGGCTCATCCTCCCAGGGCTCGCGACGGGCTGGCACGTTTTTGCATGCATTTGAGTGTCAACGAAGCCGACTTACGAGGGACCCTTACATGAGATTTCGCCCCGCAGTACCTGCCGCAATCGCCGTCATCCTGTCATGCACGAGCATGACCTCCGGGGCGCAAACCTCGACGTCGTCGTCAAGTTCCGGATTGGAGGAAATCACGGTAACGGCGCAGAGGCGAGAAGAAAGGCTCAGTGATGTCCCCATGAGCATCGCGGCGATATCACAGGCTGACCTCGATCAACGGGGATTGAAGGATATCGACGACCTCACCCGCGTCACGCCCAGCATCACCTTCATTCGCAACGGAACGGCCGGCTCTTTCAATGACGAGCAATCGAACGTGTCCATCCGCGGCGTCTACTCGACCGCGGGGGCGGCAACGACCGGCATCTATATCGATGACACCCCGATCCAGACCCGTCATCTCTCGTACGGGTCTGCGGATCCCTACCCGGAATTATTCGACTTGGACCGCGTGGAGGTGCTGCGGGGACCGCAGGGGACGCTGTTTGGGGGTGGGTCGGAGGGCGGCGCGATTCGATTCATCCGGCCTGAGCCCAGTTTGAGCACGGATTCCGGCTATGTCCGCAGCGAAGTGGCGAGCATCGACAATGGAGGGCTCAACTACGAAGGCGGCGGCGCCTTCGGCGGCCCCATCATCCCCGACGTCCTCGGATTTCGCGCAAGTATCTTCTATCGCCAAGATGGGGGTTGGATCGACCGTGACGCCTATGTCACCGAGCCTACAGCTGGTAATCCGATTCCCGTGGCAACCGGCACCACGGAGAAGAATGCCAATTGGCATGATGTCTACGTCGGAAATATCGCCCTAAAGTGGGCACCGTCGGACACGCTGACCGTGCAGCCGGCGCTTTTCGTGCAATCGCTGCACATTAACGATACCGGCATGTATTGGGCTGCCCTGTCGAATTGGAAAGCCGCGCAATATGCGACCGGCAACATAGGCCGGGACTCGAGCACGGATCCCTTTTATCTGGCCAGCCTGAAGATCAATTGGACGCTCCCGTTCGGCGACTTGGTGTCCAATACCTCCTATTTTCATCGGAAGGAAAGCGCCATCAGCGATTACACGCAGTGGCTCAACACGAATTACCTCGCTAACGTGTTCCCCACGGCGGCACAACTCGCCACCACCTATGAAAGTGACAACCAGAACAACGTGACCGAGGAGCTGCGACTGAGCTCGCGCGACAGTGGTCGGATCAGCTGGACTGGCGGGATGTTTCTGTCCCGGGTCTATGAGGATCAGCCTGAAGTCACGGTGGATGCCAGCTATGCGGGCCTGATCGGCTCGCCGCCCGTGCCGGGCAATATCGTCGACTACCAGCCGACTTTCAATACGACCGACAGGCAGGTAGCCGCGTTTGGCGAGTTGGGCGTCAAGCTCACCGACGAACTCAAAGTGACCGCCGGCGTTCGCGCGGCGCACGTTCAATACTCCGGCTACAACGTCGAGAGCGGCCTTCTGGTCGGCCCCTCGATCGATAGCTATAACTCAGCCAACGAAAATCCGGTGACGCCGAGGATTGTGGTGAGCTATCAGGGGTCCGTCGACTCGCTCTACTATGCCAGTGCGTCCAAAGGCTATCGGCCGGGTGGGCTCAACACGACACTGCCCTCCGTCTGTACGGAGAATCTACCGATCAAGGTTTCGCCGACCTTCAACTCGGACTCCCTATGGCAGTACGAGGTCGGCACGAAGCAGACGCTGTTCGATCGTCGACTACAGCTCGACGCATCCGTGTACTACTTGAAATGGAAGAACATCCAGCAGTTGACGTTTCTGCCCTGCGGCCTCGGATTTACGCCGAACCTGGGTGAGGTTACCGGCAGGGGGGGCGATATTCACACAATCTACAAGGCGACCGAAGATCTCACCGTCGGTGTCGATGCCGCCTACACGGACAGCTACTACCCCAATGGACAAACCATCCAGGCCGGCGCCACCCCGGTCACGATTTTGAGCTCAGGGGATCACCTCCCGAGTTCCCCCTGGAACATTGATTTGAACGCGGAATACGTTGTCAGCACGATGGCCAAGAAGCCCTACTTGCGTGCGGATTATCAATACGCCACGGCCCAAAACAGTCTGATTCAGGGCGATGACCCGCGTAATACCGGCAGCGATCCCACATTGCGCAGTCTGCCGATGATTCGCGTCATGGCGCTGCGGGCGGGCGTTCGCTTCGACGGCTACGACATCTCGGCATTTGTGCAAAATGCATTCAACTTTAATACCCCGACCTTCTACTACCGGGACTCGCAGTTGGCGGTCGACACCAACTACTTCTACCGCGGCGTTCCACCGCGAACGATCGGGGTGACGGGTTCCTACCGGTTTTGAGCATTTACCGCAGCGGCGTTTTCCTTCGGGTGCACTCGGGTAACGGAAGGATCAGATGAAACGATCATTAGTCGTCGGCATTGCGTTGACTTTGGCGATCTCGCTGGTCGGGGCCGAGGCCTTGGGTCGAGGCACGGCGAGAAACGCCGGGCTCTCCAAATCCCGGCAAGGCGATAATGTTTGGTGGAAAGACGCGGTGATTTACGAGATCTATCCCCGCTCGTTTCAGGACTCCAACGGCGACGGCATCGGTGATCTACCCGGGATTACGCAGCGGCTCGATTACTTGAAGGACTTGGGCGTTGACGCGATTTGGATAGCGCCCATGTTTCCGTCGCCGCAGGTCGATTTCGGGTATGACATCTCCGACTACGAAAACGTGGACCCGCAATACGGCACCTTGGCCGACATGGATCGCTTGATCGAGCAGGCGAACAGGCGAGGCATCCGCGTGATCCTCGACATGGTGGTGAACCACACGTCGGACAAACACCCCTGGTTCGTCGAGTCCTCGAGTTCCCGGACCAATCCGAAGCGTGATTGGTACATTTGGAACGATGGGAAAGCCGCATCGGACCCGGACGTTACGCCCTGGCAGAAGCGCTTTGAGCATGACGGCCGGGTTCCCGTCAACAATTGGGAAGCGGGGGATCGGGGTGGCGCGTTCGGCGGATCAGCGTGGGAGTGGTCACCGGCCACACATCAATTTTATTATCACAAATTCTACAAACAGCAGCCCGATCTGAATTGGCGTAATCCCGCTGTGGAACGCGCGATGTTCGATACCATGCGATTTTGGTTGAATCGCGGTGTCGCGGGATTCCGCCTCGATGCGGTTCCGACGATATTCGAGGATCCGCAGCTACGCGATGATCCGGAGTCCGGGGGCCTCAATTCTCAAGGCGATCCGGCGCTCGATGACATCCACACCGAGAATCTCCCCGAGGTACATGGGCTCATCCGCCGTTTGCGCAAGTTGGTGGATCACTATCCCGGACACCGGTTGCTCATTGGCGAAACCTATCTGCCCAACACAGCGGAACTCGATAAATGGTACGGCGGCGCCCGGAAGGACGAGCTGCACCTGCCGATGGATCTGTTGGTCGGCTTTCAAGGCGATCGTTCGAAGCTCGATGCGGCAACGATGCGCCGCTACCTTACCGAGATCGAGACGCAGGTTCACGGCTCACAACCGCTCTTGGTCTTCGACAATCACGATAACGTTCGAAGCCACGACCGCTACGGTGACGGGGTCCATGATGCGCAAATAGACAAGGTCATCGCCACACTCCTGTTGGCCTCTCGCGGCGCCGCACTTCTATACTACGGAGAAGAGCTCGGTATGCCGACGACACCCCCGACGAGAATAGAGGATGTTAAGGATCCGATTGGCATCAGCGGCTGGCCAGAGGACAAGGGACGGGACGGGGAGCGCACACCCATGCACTGGGATCCTGGCAATTCCGCGGGCTTCAGCACCAACGAGAAAACATGGCTGCCGGTCCCGCCGAACCATAAAACGATCAATGTGAAGACCGAACTACGCGATCCCGATTCGCTTCTCAACTGGCACAAGCGGTTGATCACGTTGCGCCACGAGGTACCGGCGTTGCGCGAAGGGGGGATGACGATGCTCGACGTCAGCAACGCCAGCGTTTTATCCTTCATCCGCACGGCGCCGAGAGGTGGCCATGATGTACTGGTGTCTCTGAATATGAGCGCGACGCCACAGAGCGTTGACCTGCAGGTGACCGACGCAGGAACACATCTTTCGAGAGTCAAGGTGTTGCTGACGAGCGCGCCCGAGCTGAAGTTCGCCGAGGAGGTCAAACATCTCACCCTGCCGCCCTATGCGGCGTTCATTGCGGAGGTGCAATCAGATCCGGCAGGCCTCGGGGAACAACGCGGTGCCCGATGACGCCGGTGCGGTGCCGATCGGCCTGGCCTAGTGCTCGCGCTCGTACTTGAGCTCACCCGCATCCACACTCAAGGCAAGGCGATTCTGCGGCGGCGGCAACGGACAGGTGGCGAAGTCCGTGAAGGCGCAGGGAGGGTTGTAGGCTTCGTTGAAGTCGACGTCGATGCGATCGGCGGTGGGCAATGCAACCGAGAGGAACCGGCCGGCGCCGTAGGTCTGTCTGCCGCTGGTCGCATCGGAAAACATCACGAACAACTCCCGATCTCCGGGCGCTTCGAGGAACGCATCCAACCGCCAGGAGCGTCCGTCATGTTCGAATACGATGGCCCCGGGCGATGTCATGTCCTCCGTCATGCCCAGGATGTTGACGATCGGGATGTGGCGCTCGGGCACATAGGGCTCGAAGTGCGCATGGATATGCCAGTCGGCCCTAAATGGGAAATACTGAAGCCCCTTGAACTGCAATCGATTCGGACTGACGCTGTCGCGCACTCGAATGCCGAGATGACCGGCCCGCTCGATCAGCAGGAAGTGCAAGGGGCCCGCGATGAGTTCGGTGGGATTCTCATCGGCGTCGGAGACCAGGTCGAGAGTTGTGACCGGTTTGCCGAGATATGTCATGACCGTCGTCGCATGAGAGACGTAGCGCACGTGGCCCTCCGTCAGCACGAACGCCCCGGTGTCGGCCGCCAATGCGGAATCATCCACCGTGAACGCCTGGGTCGGCGCCCGGCCGAAGCTGTTCACGCCGTCCTTCAGCCAGTAAAGCGCAATCGGCGTCAACCAGCCCGTTTCGCTGGTCAGCGACGCGAGGCGCTGCGCACGCCAGGCAGAGTTGCGCGCGGCGTCGGCATTCAGATCCTCGGCCGCCGGAACAGGCAAAGAGACCATCGCGGTCAGCGCGATCATCGCGGCCGCCGTGCGCATCCGGCGATTCAATGAAATCGATCCCACCGACGTATTGTACAGAATGCGGCGCGCGCTGCGCGCAACGCGCTTGCCGAGGGCGAGGTGTCCGCACTCATTCCGGCGGTTGGCCCAGAATGACTTTACGCAGCGGCGAGACCGCGCGCGCATGCGCATCGAAACCCTCGTAGCGCGCCAAGCGCTCGGCATCGGCCGCCAACGCCTCATAGCCGGTCGGGGTCACATAGCCCACCGAGATACGCTTCATATAGTCGAACACCGACAAGGTCGATGCCGTGCGGGCATGCCTCCCGGTGGGTAGGACCGCATTCGGTCCAAGTACAAAATTTCCGAGGGTAATGGGGGTGTGCTCGCCAAGCAGTACCTCACCCGCGTTGCGAATCCGCGAAAGCGCGGCCATCGGTTCGGCGCACAAGATTTCCAGATGCTCGGGTGCGTACTCGTTGACGAAGGCGATGGCGTCTTCGAAACAGCGGGTCAGTACGATGCCGCCCGTTGGACCCGACAACACGGTGCGCGAAAACTCAGCCCGCTGCGCAACCATTTGTTGCCAGTAGCGTGGTAACGCCTCCAGGGCCTCGTCCACGACCCGCTGGCTGTTGGTCACCAGAAAGGCCGATGAATCTGGTCCATGCTCCGCCTCGATCAACAGATCAAGGGCCGCCAACGCACCGTTGGCCGTATCATCCGCGAGAATGATCGATTCGCTCGGGCCAGCCGGGATCCCCGGATCGATCACATCGGCCAGCAAGCGTTTCGCGGCGAGCACCCACGGACTGCCGGGCCCGACGATCTTAAAACACCTCGGAACCGATTCGGTACCGAAGGCAACGGCCGCGACACCTTGCGCACCGCCGCACTTGTAGACCTCGCGGATACCGAGGTACTCGGCTGCCACCAGCGTCGCCGCGTCGACCTTCCCATCCGGTCCCGGCGGCGTAATCACGACCACGCGCGGCACGCCGGCAACCACGGCCGGTATCGCGGTCATGTTGAACACACTGGGAAAGGAACCCTTGCCGCGGGGCACGTAGCAGGCAACCGAATCGATCGGAACATGCCGTTCGCCGGCCCACGCACCGGGCTGCATCTCCTTCAGCCACATCTCGCCAGGTTTTTGAGCCTCGTGGAAGCGCCGAATGTTGTCGGCGGCGTGATGGATGGCGCGGATGACCTCCGCAGGCACGAGGGCGGCGGCCTCGGCGAACTCCGAGGCCTCGGCACGAATACTCATCTCTTGAGCCTGGACGCCGTCATAGAGTCGCGCGAAGCGCTCGAGGGCCGCATCGCCCTCCCGCTTGACCGCCTCGATGATCGGCGCGGCGCGCTCGCAGAAAACCCGCAAATCGACGGACGTGCGCTCGAACAAGCCCGCGGGAAAATCGGGGCCGGCGCGACAGTCATGGAAGCTCACTCGGGTCATTCTCTCATCCTCTGCGGCGACGGTGCCCGTTCTCTCACACCGCCAGAATATACCGTGTTGTATAGACAAGCTACAAGTGTGAGAATATCGGGCCAATGAGCGATGAGCATATTGCGCTTTCCGTCGATCCGCACGGCATCGAGTCAACCATGTCGACCGCTACGATTTTTTCCGGCGTAAAATTCACGTCTGGAATTCGTTGGACCGGATATGAACCAGTGACCGGGTGATGCCGAGAAAGCCGCCAGCAAGCCCGCTGTACCAGCGGGCCAAACAACACATCGTCGACAAGATCCGCAATGCTCAATTGGGTCCGGGCGCGCTTCTGCCGTCGGAACACGATCTGGTCAAAAGCCTGCGCATGTCGCGGATGACCGTGAATCGAGCGCTCCGGGAACTGGCCGCCGAGGGCGTCATTTCGCGCAAGCAGGGCGTGGGCACCTTCGTGTCCCGCGATCGCCCGCGCGCCGAACTCCTCGAGATCCGTGACATCGCCGAGGAGGTGATCGCCCGCGGCCATCGGCACAGCATGAGCGTCGTCGAATTGACCGCCGTACGCGCCGACGACGAGCTTGCCACCGTCTTCAACGTGCGTCCTGGCACAAAACTCTTTTATTCCGTGATCGCGCATTGCGAGGACGACGTCAGAATCTTGCTCGAACGACGGCATGTCGCCCCCGCCTTCGCGCCGAAATACCTGGAACAGGACTTCACGATGATCTCTCCGGGACGCTACCTCTACAACATCGAACCCCCGACCGAGATCGAGCATCTCGTCCATGCCTCGACGGTCGATTCCCGGGTGAGAAAACTGCTCGCACTCAGAGCCCATGAACCCTGCCTCGTGCTCATGCGTCGAACTTGGATCAGGGAGACGCCGACCACCCGCAGTGAGTTCATTTTTCCCGGGTCCCGCTACACCTTGGGCAGCCGTTATCTCGTGCGTCCCTCGAGTTTGCCTGGCAGGTGCGGCATCGAACCGCCGACCTAGCCGGACTTACATTGGCGCGCCCCTTTAAGTGTGCATATATTCTAGCTTCGCGTGGAAATCGCGAAGCTGGTCGCCGAGGGCTGATGTCGCGCCGTCGAGCGCTTCGACGTCAATTCAGCGGCCGGCATGACGTGACCCCGGGCGGGTCGGCCTTGGCGGCATCGGATCAGCAAGCCGGTCAGTTCGTTGCTTTCGATCCATCTGAGCTTGCCGTGATGCATCACCGGCAAGTCTTCGCACAGGATCAATTGCGCCTGGTCATCGATGGCGACGAGGGCACCCGTCGTGCCGGGGTCGATGGCGATGTGGATCAATCCGCCTCCCAGAATGCAACAGATGTGTTTGAAGAACACAACAGAAGTGTTATAGTGGTGATCGTGAACAGCAAGCAGTTCAAGAAGTGGCTGGCCTCCCAGGGCGCGACTTTTGCGCCGGGAAAAGGCGGCCACCTCAAGGTGACCTTGAATGGCAAGCGATCAGTGTTGCCGATGGGCTCCGGCGAACTGAAGAAGGGCACGCAAGAGGGCATCAAGAAGCAACTCGGGCTGAAGGAGTGAAGGACATGGTGAATTTGAACTATCCCGTGCAATTGCAGCCGGCCGAGGAAGGCGGCTTCGTCGTCACGTTCCCGCAGGTCCCGGAGGCAATCACTCAGGGTGAGGACGAGGGCGAAGCGCTGCTGCGCGCGGTGGATGCGCTTGAAACCGCGCTGAGCTTTTACACCGACGAGGGCAAGGCGCTGCCGAAGGCGGGTAAGCCAAAGCGCGGGCAGCGGACGGTACGGCCCTCGGCGCTCGCGTGCATCAAGCTGGCGATATACCAAGTCATGCTTGAACAGGGCGTGAGAAAGAGCGAACTGGCGCGGCGCCTCGGGTGGCACATGCCGCAGGTCGACCGATTGCTCGACTTGAACCATGCCTCGCGACTGGATCAGGCCGAAGCGGCGTTGGCGTCCCTGGGGCATACGCTTGAGGTCAATGTCGGCTGACTTCATGGGTTGCTCCCGGGCGGCCGGGTCTCATTGAGCCGGGCCAGCGCCTCGAGCCATGCGGCGTGCCGCCTCGATCCGCTGCAACATCGAGAGCAGCTCCGGTGCCTCGATCGATTGGATTGGAACGTTGCCGATAGTCCGGTATGCCCACGTCTCGAGTCGCGCGCGCTCTTGAGCGAGACTTCGCCGTAGACACCAAGCGACAGAAGCTTTTCTCGTCCACCGATCCGATACTTGAACCGCCGCCAGGATCGTACACTTTGTATGGTTTCGGCCCGGGCTTGGCCTTCCTGATGACAGAATCCATGAGCGGCATGGCAACGATTAGCGTTGAATTCCCCGCATTTTTTCCAATTTCCGCGCGGGGTCAGAGGCTGTCGGATGAAAAAGTGGTGCCCCGGGGCGGGATCGAACCGCCGACCTAGCGCTTAGGAGGCACTCGCTCTATCCACTGAGCTACCGAGGCGCCGGAAAAGTTGGCCGGAAACACGCACTTCCGGCCTTCGGATATGGTGGAGGAGAAGGGGATCGAACCCTCGACCTTCGCATTGCGAACGCGACGCTCTCCCAACTGAGCTACTCCCCCCGACTGCTAAATCAATGACTTAGCTGCGGATAACCGAAATACGCAAGGTGACCAGGAGGCACCATTGCCGTTTCGCGGGCCGGAATGATACCTCAAATTACGGCAGGCGAACACGACTACCAAGAATGCGCAGCTTGCAGGGATAAACCAAGGACCGTTGCGTTCCGGATTCGTAGATCGTTGGTGGTCACCGCAGCACGAAACCCATCAATCTTGCCTCCGACGCCCACCGCCTTTGTTCGAAGATCGTAATTCAGTTCGCCGAAACGAGCGCCACCTCCATAACGCGCGCCCAGCGACGGAAAATGCAGGCCTTCGACAAAATCATCCTCTATGTATCCGCTGAATTTCGCCATGGGTGGCGCAGCAATCATCAGGTGATACTTGGACGTCAATTCCTGCGTATAGCTCACTCTGGAATCGATGCCCGTAATAAAGGCATCGCGATCGAAGTTTGAGTTGTAGCTGATCGCGGCATTGTTCAGTGTGCGCAGCGACCTCGGGACTTCCTTCCAATACAGGCGACCCAATGCATCGATGACAGCCATATCCATCGACCAGCCTGCTTTCGACGACAGTATCCATTCGAAATCCGTCGAGAATCCATAAGCGCTTGGGTTCCCGGGCGCCACAAACGGGTTGAAATTCGCGAGGTTCAGATTGCTGGCGGTTTGCAGCCAGGTTCCAGTGCCTACCGCATAGCTGCTTGATGTCGCGGTCACCTGACCCGATAGCGAGTCTTCCTGCCCTTCCATCGCTCTCAGCAACGAAGAACTGATTCCCAATTTGGATGACCACTCATCCGAACCATTGAAATCGAAAACTCGCCGGAGCCGCACTCCATCCGCCTTGAACGAATATTCTGACATCCATAAGCCATAGGTCCTCCCAGCATCGAACGGCTTGCCAAAATGATTGGACACGAGTACGTCCAACAGATCCTTCGATGCCTCCGCCCGATACTCGGCACGAAACAGGAGTCCCACACACAGCCCAGATACTTTTCCCGTCAACTCGCCAAAGCCGATGCCGATCCCGCTATTGCTCCCCATACTCGGGTCATATCGGCCGCCACCATAACTTTCTACGGTCACTACAGGCGCGGGTTCCAGATAGGCGATCACGGAAGCATTGAAGGCGATGCCGTACTCGGCGTCAGGGCAATTTTGTGCGGCACCAGCCCCCGCGGTCAGGTCGAGCGCGGGGGTCGGCGCCGCGTATGACCCAAAGGCCATACCGGCGACGACCGACAGAAAGAGCCCGCGTCGCATTCTCCGCCCGCTAAAACAGCGATTCGCTGGTGCCGTCGCTGTAGTAGACGAACGCTCCTTTGATGGTTGCGGTCTCGGTCCCACTCGCCATCACCGTGCCCGTCACCGTGCTGCCGATGGGATCGGTGACGGCAATCACCACGCCCGCGTTGTTGGTGATCGTCCCAGAGAAGCCATCTGTCGCATCGTACTTGCCGGACGCGTTGAGTTGGGCTGTACCCGACGGTGTGGAATAGCTGTAGGTCACTGACAGTGAGTCAGGAAGGGCTGGAGTCGGCACGATCTGGCTTGCATTGGCCGTTGCAGAAACGGTCAGTACTCGGCCATCCGTCAGATTCAAGGTTCCCGCAAATTGCGCTTGTACCGTGAAATAATTGGTCGCGCTGATGGCCTTGGTCGCATCAAAGGACGGGAATCCCTCGAGGCTCACGCCCACCGACCCATTGAACAGAGGCGTGGCAGTGCTTTGGACAATTTGATCGATCGAGCCCGTCACGGTAACCGAACTCGGCGGCGCCGCGGCGCCCGATTTATCGGCGACCGGCGCACCAATCGACGCACTGACCGCGTATGAGAACGCACCCGTGTTGAACTCCTGTAAGTCGAGCACGCCGGTGGCGGTCACCGGTGACGAGCCGGCGCTGATGATGGGCGTAACCGGGCTGGTAAAGAGGCGATTACTGTTTTGAAATGTCATCACGGAGTCGCTGCCGATCTGCGCCGTGACCAGACCAACCCCGCCAGCGCCACCCGATAATTTGCCACCGAGCGTGAGGGTCCCAGACCCGGTGGCGGCATTCCAATCGCTCGATTCGGCGGCATTCAACGCTGCTGTGATCTGACCACCGGTCGCGGTAACGTAGTAGGGACCGGCGAGCGAGGCGCTCTGCGCACCACTACTACTGGTCGTCCATGTGAACGTCGAGGTGAGAGTCGGTATCGAGGTATTCACCACGTATCCCGCCAGCGGTGAAAGAGAAATGAGGCCGGGGATGAGATTTTGCGCCGGAGTCAGCGCTTGGGTCTCCAGCGTGTACGTGCCGGCGCCGGTCTCCGTAACGGTCAGCAGAATTTGCCCTTGATCCAAGCCATATCGACAAAGAGCAACATTGTCGGCCGTGCCAAGGCGCACCGGGTCGTAGGCGCAGCCCTTGCGATAATCGGCCGCGCCGCGCACCACGGTCGAAATGACGCCCGCGCTGGTCACATCTTGAACGCTATTCTTCATACCGTTGGTAATGTAGAAGCCGCCGGAGCCATCCGAGGCGATTCCGCCGAGAAACCCCAGCCCAGCAGGCCCGACAACGGTGGTCACGACACCCGCTTGGGTAATTTTCCTGATTTCAGCGTTGGTTGAATCGGCCACATACAGGTTTCCCGTCGAGTCCAACGTCAGCCCCGCGAGGTACCCAAACGTTGCGCCGGATCCCTGGCCATTCGCTGAACCGAAAGATCCAGGCTGACCCGCCAGGGTGTTGATCGCGCCCGACGCGGAGATTTTCTGGACGGTGAAGGCACCGGAGTCGTCCACGTAGATATTGCCAGCCCCGTCGATGGCGATACCTGAGATTTCATTACTGAGGCAACTATGGGTAGCGCTGTAGAACCCGTAGGAGTTGCAATCACTGCCGGGTTGAATGACGACGGTCGACACCACTCCACCCGGAGTGACCGTGCGAACTTGATTGCCGTCGGCCACATACACCGTACCGTTCGATGCAACGGTTATCGCCGAAGGATAGGAGAAGCTCGCAGCCGGCCCAGTACCGTCAGTGCCGCCCGACACACCCGGTGTGCCGGCGAGCGTCGTCACGACTCCGGCGGGTGATATTTTCCGGACCGTATAGTTACCGCTATCAGCGACATAGAGATTGCCGGCTGAGTCTGCGGCAATGGCCGCTGGGTCGTTGAACGTCGCCTCGGACCCGGTCCCGTCCGCGGAACCGGCCACGCCGGCTTTTCCTGCAAAAATCGTGGCCGTAGTTCCACTGATCTTCACAATTGTATTGTTGAATTGGTTGGTGACGTAAATGTTTCCAGTGGAGTCGACCGTCAAGGCGCCTGGATTTTCGATGTTGGGACTTGGTGTGCCCGCCGCATCCGTGGTCGTCCCGGACACGATGAGTTGGGATGCGGTGTAGGCTGCCGAAATCATGGACGACGTATTCGCTATCACCGGATGAACATTGTTCTTGTAGTCGTTTTCGAGCGCGGTCAACGTGGGTGCGAAGCCAAACGTCTGCGTGGATGTTTGATCAATGATGTTCGTGCGAATGTTGGCGAAGAGAGCCTTCGTATTAGCAAGGGAGCTGGAACCCGGATCAAAACCGGGCAGCGGCGCCTGTTTCCCAACCGCAGTGACAAATGCCGTTTCGGCGGCCGTGGCAACATTCATGCCCAGCGCACTGGGCGCCTTGCCACCGTCAATCGTGATGGCACCGGAATCAATGCTCGTGTACGCCGAATTGATGTAATTGGCCGCGCTGGTCAAGGTGAGGGCGCCAGAAGAACTGGTCGTTACGATGTTCGTGAGGCCCCCGATCAGACACACAATATTGGCCGAATACGTCGTCGCGCAAGGAGCCCCGGATGCTCCCGTCGCAATTCCCTCGTTGGCCGCAACCGCCAACGCCGTGAGCAGTTTTGCCTGCTCCTGTTGCGCCGCGGTGGCGCTTGCATAATCGCTGATGTTGATCGGTTGCGTGTAGAGAATCGGGGTGCCATTCAGAAGTGCCGTGCTCACCGCGTTATTTGCCGCATCGATGTTCGTGGCCGTGAGGGCCCCCGAGGTCGCTTTGGCGATGCCGTATGCGATCTCGGTGAGTGGCGTGACGGCGATCGGTTGTAAGTTGGTCACGGAGTCAACGACCGTATGCAACACCAGTCCGGCGGGTGCCGCGATTGCCGTGCCCGAAACTTCATCGAGCATTTGCGTGTTTGCATCGGTCGTCACGGTGACGACGACGGGCCCGGCAGTCGCCACGGTCGTGGAGAAGGCTCCCGACTGTGCGTTCGTTCGAACTGTAGCGACCGGAGTTGAGCCTTCGACGCCGTTTGTCACGGAGTAGAAATTGACGATCGCATTGAGCAAGAGCCCCTTCGCTGCCACCCCAGAGACTGTGGCTGAAGGCACTGGAGGAGAGACACCGGTAGCGCCAGGACTGCCGCCGCCCCCACCTCCGCACCCCGCGGTCGACATCAAAGCCACGGCCATCGTTGATGCCAAGATTTTATTTTTCATTTGCGTGCTCCGCTGTAGCATTGAGACAGCCGAAGGGTCTGTCCGAAATATTGCGGAGCGATGAGAATTGAAAGAAGTGATGAATACCGCGACATCAATCACAACATGAAAGTGATTGATTGAATGCGCGCGTAACGGTTGGGAGATCTGTGTCCTATGTCCGATACGGAACATAAGCACCTAAGCCAATGGACGACCACAGGGCTAAGGGATTTTACCAATGAGGCCCTAAGCTATTGGACTATTCGATAACGAAGCGCGCACAACATCGCAACCAACTCGCTGCCTCTCGCCGGCGCAAGCGGCCGGCCACCCACACGCTGCCGCGTCTGAATGTCGTCATCCTCGCCGCCGGTTTCTCCACCCGCCTCGGCCGCCCGAAACCGATGGCGAAGGTCCACGGCAGGACACTGCTTGCGCGAATCCTCGCCACCGTGGCGCCGTTCGGTGGCGGGCAGCGGTCCGTCGCGGTCATCACCCCACCTCGGGCGGCGCGCCAAACCCGCGCCGCGTCACCGCGCACGGCGACCTTCATCGCCAATCCGGCTCGCGCCAGTGGTTTATCGAGTTCGGTGCGGTTGGGCCTTCGTCATGCGCGATACTGCGCCGGCGTGTTGTTGATTCCCGTGGATCTCATCGACATCTCGGGCCGAGACATTGCGCGTTTGGTGCATCGCTGGCGCGGCGCTCGGCGGCGCGTCGTCGCCGCCGGCGTCGAGGGCCTGGCCGCACCCCCCATGATCGTGCCGCACTGGCTCTTCGCGCAAGCTCGAGGTCTCACGGGCGAGCAAGGACTGCGAACGGTGGTGCGCGGGCTGCCGGTTGAGCGGTTGATCATGCTGACGATGCCATCGGCGGCGGCGGACATCGATACCCCGAGCGACTTATCCCGAGCCCGGCGCACGCTCAGACCCTGGCGGTCTGCACCAAGCGGTAGCCGACCGCGGTCTCCGTCAGGATATATTTAGGCTGCGCAGGATCATCTTCCAACTTGTGCCGTAGATGCCCCATGTACACCCGCACGTAGTGACCGTCTTCGGCATGTGAGGGTCCCCACACGTCGCGCAAGATCTGCCGATGGGTCAACACTTTTCCGGCATTGGCCACGAGCAGACTGAGCAGGCGATATTCGATCGGCGTCAGGTGCACCACCGTGTTGGCCTTGTGGACGGTGCGCAGACTCATGTCGACGGTGATGTCACCGAACTGAAAGACCGCGGTTTGATTCCCGGCAGCCGATTGTTGGCGGCGACCCGCCGCGCGGACCCTGGCCAACAATTCGCCCACTCCGAACGGTTTGCTGAGATAGTCGTCCGCACCGGCGTCGAGCGCGGTAATCTTGTCTTGTTCACCCAAGCGCGCGGACAGGACGATGATGGGTACTTGGGACCAGCGTCGGATGTCGCGAATGCACTCGATGCCATCCCCATCGGGAAGGCCCAAATCGAGCACGATCAGATCGGGGTTGCGCGTTCCCGCATCGGTCAACCCTTGCGCGGAGGTGCCGCTCTCGACCACGTTCCAACCCTCGCCCTCGAGCGCGCTGCGCACGAAGCGCCGGATCTGCCGTTCATCCTCGATCAGCAAGGCCAACGGCTGCCGCTCAGCCATGGGCCACCTCGACATCGGTTTCGCTGGTGGCAACCGGCGGGGTTCCGAGCGGCAGCATGAACGAGAAACTCACACCGGCTCCCGGCCGGTTCACGCCGACGATCGTGCCGTGATGGGATTCGACGATGGCGCGGCAGATGGCAAGCCCCAGCCCCACCCCCGGCGTTGCCGATTCACGGTTGCCGCGCGTGAACTTTTGAAAGACGGCCTCCTCGCGGCCGGGTGGAAGACCGGGTCCATCGTCGGACACCGCCACTTTCATCTGGTCGCCCTGCACCTCGGCGGATAGCGTGACGTGGCTGCCCGCGGCGGTGTACTTCGACGCGTTCTCGAGCAGGTTGACCAGCACGCGTTCGATCAGCAGCGCGTCGAATTTCACCAACGGCAGATCGGGCGGCAATTGCACCTCGACATGGTGCTGCTGAAGCATGCTGCGCGTGGCGTCGAGCGCCGCGCCCACCACTTCCTCCAGCGGCTGCCATTGCATGTCGAGCTTCACCTCGCCGCTCTCGATGCGCGCCATGTCGAGCAGATTGCTCACCAGGGTTCCCATGCGGCGCGCCTCATCCTGGATGGCGACGGCGGTCTCGCGTTGCTCCACGGTGAGCGGCGCCTTCGCCAGGGTCAGAGACTCGGCGAGTCCGAGCAGCACCGTCAACGGAGTCCGTAAATCATGGGACAGCGCCGCCAGCAGGGAATTGCGCAGCCGCTCGGACTCCATACGCACGACGGCGTCCTGGGCGATGCCGACGTAGTGCACACGTTCGAGCGCGATCGCGATCAGGGCGGCGAACGTATCGAGCAGCTGCCGCTGCTCGGGGATCTTGAGCAGCCGCCGGTTTTTGGGGCTGAGCGCGAGCACTCCACGTGCCTGAACCGGCGCGCGAAACGGAATATAGAGCACCTCGCTGCCCGGCAATGTGTCGGTGCCGGCGCCTGCCGGATGCGTGTGATCGAAGGCCCATTGCGCGATGCCGACGTCGACGCCCAACTCGGCCGCGCTGCGTGACGTGGAGAGGTCGAGCCGTCCGGTCGCATCCGGTAGCAGCAGCGCCGCCCGTGCGTGAAAGGTGCGCTCGATCGACTCATCGCTGATCTTGACCACTTGATCGAGTTCGATGGCGCCGGACAGGTCGCGCGCCAACTCGTACAGCGCGGCGGCGCGCTCTTCACGATGCAGCGCCACGCGCGCCTGCGAGCGCAGCCCCGCGGTGAGCTGGCCGGCCATCAAGCCCACGGTCAACATGATGAGGAAGGTGAGCAGGTACTGGACATCGCTGACGGCGAACGAGAACCGCGGCGGCACGAAAAAGAAATCGAACGCGCTCACGCAGATGACCGCGGCGAGTGCGGCCGGTCCGCGGCCGAGTCGCATGCCGACCAGCACCACGGTGAGCAGGTAGATGGCCACGATATTGGAGCGATCGAAGTGCACCGCCAGAGGCATGGATAGGACGGTGACGCCGCTGCAGGCGAGGGCGGCCTGGGCGTAGCGGAGGCGCTTGCGTTTGTGGCGCTCGGTCGAGTCGGTGCTCGCATAGGGACGCGCGCCCGTTTTAGGCGCTGCATCGCGCTCGGCCGCCGCCCGGCCGGGCGCTTCACGACCGATCTGAATCAGGTCGATGTCGGGCGCCAACAGCGCGAGCTTCTGGCCACTCGAGCGTTGCCAGGGCCAGAGTCGGCGATTCGGGTCGCGGCCGAGGACCAACTTGGAGAGATTGTGCTTGCGCGCATACGCCACCACGCTTTCAGCCACGTCAGGACTCGAGATCACGGCCGTGGTCGCACCCAGGTTCTGCGCCAGATTCAAGGTCGCGAGGATGGTCTCACGGCGTGCCGCCGGCAGCCGTTGCAACGCCGGCGTTTCCACATAAATCGCATGCCAATCCGCGTTCAATTGACTGGCGAGGCGGGCCGCGGCACGCACCACGCGCTCGGCTCCCGCATCCGGGCCGACGCAGGTCAACAACGCGGTCGCGGTCTTCCATATCGAGCCGATCGACTTGTCGACGCGGTAGGCCTGCACGTCGCCCTCGACCCGATCGGCGGTGCGGCGTAGCGCGAGCTCTCGCAAGGCCATCAAGTTGCCGCGACGGAAGAAATTCTCGGCGGCACGCTCGGCCTGCTGATGGAGGTAGACCTTGCCGGCTTTCAAACGCGCCAGTAATTCCTCGGCCGGGATGTCGACCAGCACCACCTCATCGGCCGCGTCGAACACGGTATCCGGCACGGTTTCCCAGACCCGCACGTTGGTGATGCCGCCGACCACATCATTCAGGCTCTCCAGATGCTGAACGTTGAGCGTGGTGTAGACGTCGATGCCGGCCGACAATAATTCGTCGATGTCCTGCCAGCGCTTCGGATGGCGCGCGCCCGGTACGTTCGAATGCGCCAACTCGTCGACCAGGATGAGCGTCGGCCGGCGCGCGAGCGCCGCGTCGAGATCGAAATCGGTGAGTGTCCGGCCCCGATGGACGGCAGTCTTCGGCGGCAGGACCGTGAGCCCTTCGAGCAACGCGGCCGTGTCGGAACGACCATGGGTCTCGACCAGGCCGACGATGACATCGCAGCCCTCGGCTTGCTCCTTGCGCGCCGCCAGCAGCATCGCGAACGTCTTGCCGACGCCCGCGGATGAGCCGAAATAGATCCGCAATTTACCGCGCCGAGCCTTGGATTCCTGAAGATTGACCTTCGCCAACAGGGCATCCGGGTCAGGCCGCTGTTCGCTCTGGAAAGTCATGTGCCGTCGCTCATCGATGCTTCGGTTCGAACCCATATCTCACGAAAACAGCGCCTGCGGCCGGGGTTGACAGATAATCGACGAACGCCTGCGCACCGGCCTTCGCGGCCACGGTGAGCGCGACCGGATAGACGATCGGCGCATGACTGCGCGGTGGAAAGGTGCCGACGATACGCACGCCCTTGTCGATCAGAGCGTCGGTCCGATAGACGATGCCGAGCGGCGCCTCGCCCCGATCGACCAGCGCGAGCGCGGCCCGCACATTCTCCGCGCGGGCCAGACGATTCACCACCGAATCCCAAACTCGCAGTTCAGTCAGCGCCGCGCGCGCGTACCGACCCACCGGTACCGAATCCGGATCACCGACGGCGAGTCGCCCGGACCCGAGAGCCTTCGCCAGGGGGAAGCCCGGGGCGATGTCAACTCTCACGGTGCTCGACACGGGGGCGATCAGCACCAGCTGATTGCCCAGAAGATCGCGCCGTGACCCTGGCTGGATGAGCCCATGGGTTTGCAGGTAATCCATCCAGTCCGTATCGGCCGACAGGAACACATCGGCCGGCGCGCCATTTTCGATCTGGCGGGCGAGTGCGGAACTCGCCGCAAACGAGATTTTGATCGGCACTCCGGTGGCTCTCTCGGCATCGGCCGTGAGTTCTTGCAGCGCATCGGTCAGCGAGGAGGCCGCGAACACGATGACCGGCACCGGCTCCGCGGCATGCGCCAGGGAACCGACGATGAGCAGCGCCAGGGCCAGGCAATGACGGCCGATTCGCAATGGTTGCAGCATGCCCCTAGTATGCGCTCAAGGTCGGTGCTTGCGTTGCGACACCTCACTCATGTCACAATTGCGGCATGAGGACCCATGACAGGCCGGCTCCCCTGGCCAGACTGACGGCATTGCGCACCCAACTGGTGGGGTGGTTGGTGAAATCCGCCTATCCCGTCTGGTCCGACAAGGGGATCGACGCTGAGACCGGCGGGTTCATCGAGACACTCGCTCAGAACGGCGAGGCCCTGCCACACCCGCGTCGGGCCCGCGTGCACCCGCGGCAGATCTATGCCTTTGCGCAAGCGCCGACGTTTGGCTGGAACGGCGACGTGCGCCGCATCCTGCTCCGCGGCGGCGATTATTTCTCCACCCACTACCTTCGGCCCGACGGTCTGTTTCGCACCCTCGTGGGCATCGACGGTGCGCCGCTCGACGAGCGTGCCGTGCTCTATGACCAAGCGTTCGCATTGCTGGGGTTCGCCGCGGCGGCTGTGGCGCTCGAGGCGGTGCCCGCCTTCGAACGCCGCGCGCTCGACCTCAGGCAGGCGATCGAGTCGCGCTTCAAGAGCGCCTCGGGTGCGTTCTACTCGGTCGAATCGCGGGATGGGGGCTTCGAATCGAACCCGCACATGCATCTGCTCGAGGCCTGTCTCGCCTGGGCGGAAATCGGCGCCGATACCGGCTGGTCCGACTGGGTGCGGGCGCTTGCGGAGCTCGCGATGCGGCGCTTCATCCACCCCAAGACGGGCGCGCTCGGTGAATTCTTCGCGCCGGATTGGCAGCCCGCTCCCGCCCTGCCCGGACGGATCGTCGAGCCAGGTCATCAATTCGAATGGGCCTGGCTGTTGCTGCGCGCCGCACACCATCAGCCGGGCGGGTTGCGCGACGCGGCTGTGCGTCTGATCGCCATCGGCGAAAGCTCGGGCGTTTATAATCAGGTGGCGATCAACACGTTGCTTGACGATTTTTCGATTCATGATCCGAACGCCCGCTTCTGGCCCCAGACCGAGCGCCTGAAGGCCACGTTGCTCGCCGCGCGGATCACCGGCGAGGAGCGCTACCTGGAGATGGCGGCCTCGGCCGCTGCGTCGTTCCTACCGTACTTGAATACGCCCGTGCCGGGGCTCTGGTTCGACGTCCAACTACCGACCGGAGAGCTGGTCGACTCACCGGCGCCGGCGAGCACGTTCTATCATTTGGTCGGTGCCATCGTGGCCTTGTCAACCTCGGCGTGAGTCATTCGTTGTCTGATCGAGGCCGATGGCGGCCGATGAGCGAGTGAAGGAGCGTGTGCTGATGCCGAGCCTCAGAACTATCGTCAACGGTGTCCTAGTGAGTGCCCTGTTGGGCGGCGCGTCGGCCTATGCCGACGACCCGGGCGCCACACCAGCCGACCCCGGCGTGTGGCGGCAACATCACTATTCTTTCGAGTTCCTGGGCTTCACATCGACCTACTCCTGCGATGGACTCGCGTCGAAATTGAAACTGCTGCTGCTCGCCGCCGGTGCGCGCGCCGATGCCAAATCGACTCCCGGTGTGTGCGCCAGCGGGTTCGGTCGACCGGACAAGTTTGCGCGCGCCGACCTCACGTTTTATACGCTCGTTCCGGCGAGCGAAGCGAAGGACGGCGACGGTGCCCCCGTCGGCGGTCGCTGGAGCCTCGAGGATCTGACTGACCAACACCCGCACGAGCTGGGCCGCGGCGATTGTGAGCTGGTCGAGCAATTTCGCACCAACGTGCTACCGATGTTCACCACGCGCCAAGTCGACGATCACACGACCTGCATTCCGCATCAAGAGTCGGGATCGAACATCGATTTGAAGTTCGAATCCTTCACCGTTCCGGCCAAGCCGCCGAAGCCGAGCTGAAGCGCTCACGCCAGCAGCGGATCGGCCGCCAGCAGCGGATCGGCTACCAGAGCTTCGCGCGGTTCGTCGATGCGAATGCTATCGGCGCGCTCGTAGGTGCCAATCAGGCAACCCACACCAATGGCTCGATCGAGCACGATCTCGATGAATTCACGGCGGCCGGGCACTCCCGAAAAAGCCTTACCGGCGGTCAGGGCGTAGATCTGAAACACGTAGCGATGCTCGCCATGCCCGCGCGGGGGGTCCGGCGGCAACCACGCCTGGCGCAGCAGCGAGTTTTGGCCGACATCCAAGCCCTCTCCCTGATGATGGGGACTGTTGAGGGCACCCTCCTCGATCGCGCCCTCGGCCCCCGCCAGATTCACCACGATGGCGTGCACGAGCGGATGCGGCGTGGGCGAATCGGCATCTTCCACCAGCACGGCGAGGGAATCGGCGCCGGTCGGAACCCCATCCCACTCGAGCGGCGGCGAGACGCCCTCGCCATCGGCGGTGTAACGGGTGGGCAGTCGGCCATTGAACACGAAAGCGCGGCTCCGCAGTTGCATCCGCGCGACCAGACGTTCGCGATGCAAGGCATTGTAGAGCACGTGATCCATGCCGGCGCGCTGATTGATCAGCGCATGACCCACGCTCTCGGGTAATTTCTCCAGCATCGGAACCCTCCAAGACACGAACCCCAGTGCGTAGAGACTAGCGTCGACGGCATGCACCCACCAGCGCCGCTGCGGGCTACTCAGCGCCGGATCATTCCTACAGGCATTGAAGCCGGCTTCGATTGACCTGGCGGCGAGGTTGCGCGAGGTTGGGCGTCCAGCATGCGCAAGAAATCCTTATCGCTGTATCGCCAGAAGCGCGATTTCACGCGGACCACCGAACCCCCGGGCGCGGGCGCGAGGGTCCCGGCCCAGGCGCTGCGCTTCGTCATCCACAAACACGCCGCGCGGCGACTCCACTTCGACCTGCGCTTGGAAATGGACGGCGTGTTCAAGTCGTGGGCGGTGACCCGCGGTCCCTCCGACGATCCCCGGGACAAGCGCCTCGCCATCGAAGTGGAGGACCATCCGCTCGAGTATGGCGATTTCGAGGGCACCATCCCCGCGGGCCAATATGGGGGCGGCACCGTACAGCTCTGGGATCGCGGTCATTGGGTTCCGGAAGGGAAGGTCAAACCGTCAACGGCGCTGAAGGCCGGCGAACTCAAATTCAGACTCGACGGGACTCACCTGCATGGCAGCTGGGTGCTGGTGCGGATCAAGAATCGCGCCGGCGACAAGCGCACCGCGTGGCTGCTCATCAAGCACCGCGACGCGGCGGCTCATGACGATGGTGGCGCGGCATTGCGCGCGCTCGACCGGTCCGTCGCCTCCGGCAGGTCGATGGACGAGATCGCGGCGGGCAAACGAACTCGGGCACGCGCGCAGACCCGGTCCGCCAGAGCCGCCGCGCCTTCGTGCTCGATTCCCCCGTTCGTCGATCCACAGCTCTGCAAGCTGGTCGACGCGCCGCCGACCACGGCCGGATGGGGTCATGAAGTGAAGTTCGACGGCTATCGGATGCTGCTTCGAGTCGTCGATCACGCGGCCGTGCTGCGCACGCGCAGCGGTCTCGACTGGACGCCGCGATTCGAGGCCATCGCCGCTGCGGCGCGCGATTTGCCCGATTGTTTCATCGATGGTGAGGTCGTGGCTCTCGACCATCGACAAGTGCCGAGCTTCGCCGCGCTCCAGGCGGCCCTCACCGCGGAAGATTCGCGTCAGCTGATTTTCTTCGCCTTCGACCTGCTATTCGAGCACGACGAGGATCTGCGCCAGCAGCCGCTCAGCGAGCGCAAGGCGCGACTCGAAGCGCTGCTGCAAGCTCACGCCAACGCTCCGAACATTCGTTACGTGCAACATTTCGAATCCCGTGCCGACACGGTGCTGACATCGGCCTGTAAGATGGAACTCGAAGGCATCGTATCGAAGCGCCTGGATTCGCCGTATCGATCCGGCCGAACCGATAGCTGGCTGAAGTCCAAATGCCGCGCGGGCCAGGAAGTGGCCCTCGGCGGCTGGACCTGCGCTGCCGGCACCGTGCGTTCGCTGCTGGCCGGGGTCAACCGCGACGGTCATCTGACGTACGTAGGACGAATCGGCACCGGCTATGGTCGCGACGTCGCCGCGAAGCTCACGCCGCGCTTGAAGGCGCTGACCCGCGCAGTCAGCCCATTTTCCGGCGCCAACGCGCCCAAGAAAGAGAAAAACGTGCGCTGGCTCGACCCACAACTCGTGGCCGAGATTGAATTCGCGGGCTGGACGGGCTCCGGCATGCTCCGCCAGGCCGCCTTCAAAGGACTGCGGGAGGACAAGCCGGCGGCGGCGGTGGTGGCCGAAGCCAGCGATTCCGTGATGGGCGTGATGATCTCGAAGCCGGACAAGGCGCTATGGCCGGATGCAGACGATGCAGGACCGGTCACGAAACTCGATCTCGCCCGCTATTTCGAATCGGTCGGCGCATGGATGCTGCCGCATTTGAAGGGTCGGCCCTGCTCGCTGGTCCGCGCGCCAGATGGCTTCGCCGGTCAACAGTTCTTCCAGCGACATGCGATGGCCGGCATGTCGAATCTATTCGAACGCGTGAAGATCAAGGGCGATCGCGCACCCTACGTGCAGATCGATCGAGTCGAAGCGCTGGCGGCGGTCGCCCAGATGGGCGCTTTGGAGATTCACCCCTGGAATTGCCAACCCGACGATCCTGAAATCGCCGGACGCTTGGTCTTCGATCTCGATCCCGGACCGGACGTGGCGTTTTCGGCGGTGGTCGATGCGGCACTCGAGCTACGAGTCCGCCTCGAGAAGCTGGGTCTCACCCCATTTTGCAAAACCTCCGGGGGCAAGGGCCTGCACGTGGTCACCCCGCTCTCAGCGCTTCCCAAGGACCGTACATCCTGGGCCGTGGCGAAGAACTTCGCCCATGCCCTATGTGCTCAGATGGCCGCTGATCAGCCCGAGAAGTATCTCGACACCATGTCGAAGAGCGCACGCCGGGGCCGGATATTTCTCGACTACCTGCGCAACGACCGAACGGCCACCGCCGTAGCACCGCTGTCGACGCGCGCACGCGCGGGCGCCACGGTATCCATGCCATTGAACTGGACCCAGGTGAAAAAGACGTTGAACCCCCGCGCCTACACGGTCCGCACCGCGGCGGGGCTGCTGCGCAAGAGCGGCGCCTGGTCCGAGTACGGCAAGTCCGCGAGCTCACTGCCCGCGGCCATGCGCCGCCTGACCACCCACCATGCGCGGGGCAGAGGCTCACGCTGACAGGAACCTCGTTCGGCGATCGGTGGGAAGTTCCGATCGCCGACCGAGTGGCGTTACTTGCTGGTAATACCCAGATCCTTGGCCGCGGCGTCCGCCTTGACCAGATGCTCGTGCAACGTCGGCAGCGTAGCCGCGGCGAATGCCTTGGCCTCGGGATCCTGGCCCGACATGCTCTCCTTCTTGAACAGCGCGATCGCCTCGTGATGCGCCTTGATCTGCGACTTGATGTAGGACTTGTCGAACGTGTCGCCGGACAACACGTCCAACTTCCCCTTGGTCGCCATATCGCCGATGCTCGACGAGGTGGGCAACGAGATGCCCTTTGAAGCGGCCAACGATTGCAGCTTTTCGTTGGCGGCCGAATGGTCCTTGACCATCATTGCGCCGAAATCCTTGACCTCCTGATTGTTAGCCTTCTGCTCCGCGAGATTCCCCAGCTCCACCTCGGAAATGCCCGCCTCGGCGGCATGTTTGTAAAATGATGCGTCCGGGTCGTCAGCGGCCACGGCCGCGAGAGGTAACCCCAAGACCAGCAATGCCAGAATCGTTTTCATTCGTCGCTCCTTTATGGATCCAAGTACTTGCCGCGTGTACCGCGGCGTTTGACCCGGACATTGTCCATCTGTCAGCACAGCGAGCGCAGACGCTGGAAGCGTCAATCGGCGTAGGAAATGAGCGACAGCGGTCGCGGGCGCCGACCCGGCGCATGGGTCAGCTCGTGTGATCGGCTTGCGCACACAATCCCAGATGTTTCATGACCCGGCTCACATTACGGCGCAACTCGTTGAGCTGACCAATCGACACCGCGGTTTTCATCGCCTGTTTCAACGGCTGCAACGGGTAGCCTCCATAGCTCCCCGATTCGTTGATGTCATTGGTCACGCAAGAGCGACCCGCGAGCATCACTTTGTCGGCGACCGTCACATGCGCCGTCACGACGGTACCGCCACCGGTGACGAAGTGACGGCCGATCCGGGTCGAACCGCCGGTCATGAACCCCGCGGTGTAAAAACCATCTTCACCGAGATCGCAGTTATGCGCGATGTGGCAGAGGTTGTCCAATTTGGTGCCCGAGCGAATGTGCGTGGACGTGAGCGTTGCCCGATCGATGGCACAGTTGCTGCCGATCTCGACGCGGTCACCGATCACGACATTGCCCAAGTGACTTATCTTGATCGCACGTCCATCGCGACCCACCGAGTAGCCGAAGCCATCGCTGCCGATGGTGGAGTGCGGATGGACTTCGCAGTCCGCGCCGATCTCGCAGTGGAATCCGACGAAGACGTGCGGATGAATGATGCTGCGCGCACCGATGCGGACGTCGCTTTCGATCACGGTGTGCGCACCGATCAGGCAATCATCGCCAATGCTCGCCCCCGCGCCGACCACGGCATAGGGACCCAAAAAGACCCCGCTGCCGAGCCGCGCCTCGGGATGCACCACCGCGGTCGGGTGGCGTTCACCCCATTGGGTGAAGCGCAGGCGCTTCTGATCGAAATAGCGGAGCAGCCGCGCCATCCCGAGCGATATGTTGCGCACCGAGAAACAACAAATCTCACCGTACAGCGAGGCGTCGAAATCGCTGGCGAGCTCTGCGGCGAGAATCAGGATTGCGGGTTCGTGCATCCGCGCCTGGGCGGCTTGTTCGCAGGTGCTGGCATAGACCAGACTGCCGCTCGTGGCATGCTCGGGGAGCACACACTGGCTGGCCCGCGAGTTCAAGTTTCCCGCCAGGAAAGTGAACACATCGCCATGATCGTCCTGGATCGTCTGACCATTCAGCATAAATTTCACATCCTGTTGGATGCGTTGCGGCATCCATTTCCGACTGACACCGTTTTAAGATCTCTCAAGGATACCGATAGCGGTCGACGACGCGATAGAAATACGGGCGCACGATCCTTCCGTCATGCGTCAACAGACCCTCGTGCACCGGCTCCGCACCGAGCGCACGCCCTCCCAGTTGAGAGTCGGCGAGATCGGCCGCGTTCCATGCGACCAATAACACGGGCCGGCCGTCTTGCGATGCGATCGGAAACCATTGCTCGTACATGAGCCCCATCAGTCCGAACAGATGACCGCTGGAGGTGTCGCTCTCGGCCCGCGCCCGATCGTGCGCATAGAAGGTGAGTTCGCTCGC
>Ga0116226_10000545_pt1 | contig 32132 bp, 35 predicted proteins | sample S1TSphfallax_FD_89692 | JGI IMG/M metagenome (GOLD analysis project Ga0116226, IMG submission 89692) | Host-associated microbial communities from peat moss isolated from Minnesota, USA - S1T2_Fa - Sphagnum fallax MG | ecosystem: Host-associated > Plants > Peat moss > Unclassified | place: USA...
GATACGCGCCTCGGCGACGCGCACCACGATCTCCCTGATGACGCAGCGCAAGATGCGCTTGCGCACTTCGTTGCCGGCAGCCGGATGAGACCATACCCTTGGTAGGTCAGCGCCCAGGGCTATCAGCTCATCGCGTTGCGTTGGTGTCAGGCTCGGGCTGGCCTCGGCCTCCAGCGCTTCGATCTCTGCCTGGCGCTGCGAGACCTGCGCGAGTCGCTCGTTCCAGCGCCGCTCGAGTTCGGCGGTCACCAATCGGTTGCCGGGATCGACAGCATCGAACTGCCGCTGCGCACGTGCCGCCTCGAAGCGCGCCTGCTCCAGCGCCAATTCGAGCTGCCGCCGCTTCGCATGCTCGTCATCGACACGCTGCTCGATGGTGTGCAACGCTGCCTGTACGCCGATCGGGCTGAGTACGCTCAACACCTCGCGCGAGACCGCCTCATCCACGCGCAGGGAGCCGAAGGAGATGCAACCGTGTGCGACGCCGTGGTTGATGTCAGCGTCCTTGCAGTGATAGCGAGCCGTGTCGCCGTTGCTGCCGCTGTAGGCCACATGCAACTTGCGGCCGCAGTGCGCACAACGCAGCAACCCCGCCAACAGGGCCTCGCCGCGACGCAGCGCGCCACGGGCCATCCCGCCACGCATGTTGGTGTTGTCGGCGATCATTCGCTGGTTGTGCTCGTAGGTGGGCCAGTCAATTTAGCCCTCGTGGTGCTCTTCGATCAAGACCTGCCAATGCTCCTGTGCTCGGCGATGGCCGCGCGCCACGCGCTTGCGTCCGGCTTCGATACGTACCCTCGTCTCGGTACGGCCAAACGCATAGGCACCGGCGTAGACGGGATTGGTGAGGATCTTGAGCACCGTGTTGTAGACCGGCACTCGCCAGACCACGCTGCGCCGTCCGTCTTCGTAGACCGCAGCGGGCAACTCGATGCGCTCCTGCCGGAACCACAGCAGCACTTGGCGGACGCTGCCGGCTTGGGCGAAGCGAGTGAACACGGCGGCGATAGCCTCGCGGATGCGCAGGTCGGGATCACGTTCGATCCGGTCGCCCTCGCTGCGCAGGAAACCAATGGCCACTGTGGTGTGCAGGTCGCCGCGCGCGGCCTTGAGCTTGAGTGCTTCGACGGACCGCTGGCGTAGCAGGGTAACCGGTCCCTGAGCGGCGTCCTTCCGCCCGCCCACGATTGTTCGAACAATGCAGACATCAGCATTGGATGGAGACGATCATGGAAGGTACCAAGCCGAGGGCGACACGAAGGCGCCTGAGCGAGCAGGCGTGGAAGGTCTTGATGAAGCGGTTCGACGGCGCCGCCATGACGATCCAGGAGTTCTGTGCGCGTGAGGGGCTGAGCCCCAGCAGTTTCCGGCTGTGGCGCGCGCGGCTGATCGCCAGTTCTGGGCCCGCGTCATCGGTGGGCGGCCCATCGCCGAAGGCTGCGACGCCAGCGCCAGCGTTCGTCGACCTGGGCCTGCTCGGCGCGTCTTCGCTGCGCGACCACGGTGCGCTGGATCTGCGCATCGATCTCGGCGGCGGGCTGAGTCTGCACTTGGTTCGACGCTGATGTTCTTTCCCGAGAGCCGCGTGCGCGTGTTCCTGTACGGCCAGCCCGCGGACATGCGCAAGTCCTTCGACGGCCTCTACGCGCTGGCGCGTCAGGGCTTCACCGCCGACCCGTTGGCTGGGCACCTGTTCGTCTTTGCGAACCGACGCGGCTCGCAGGTCAAGATCCTCTACTTCGATCGCACCGGCTGGGCCGTGTGGGCCAAGCGACTGGAGGCGGGCAGCTTCATTCGCAACTGGTCTGAGATGCACAGCGCCGAGATCGACTGCACGGCGCTCAAGCTGATGCTCGAGGGTATGGAGGTCAAGCGGCAATTCAAGCGCTATGCGCTCAGGCGCGAGGTTGATTCACATGCAATGCAATCTGGCTAACTACTGTTTTGCGCGGACGTTCCTGCTGGCAAGATGGCCTCATGTCATCGGCACGCGCACATCAACAGGTCTTCACCGCAGAGTCGGTAGCCTCGATGTCGGTGGACAACATCATGCAGGTGCTGCGGTTGAAGACGGCCACCATCGCTTCGCTCGAACACCAGCTCGATTGGTTCAAACGCCAGCTTTTCGGCAAGAAGAGCGAGCGCTACGTTCCCGAGCCCGACCCGCAGCAGATGCACCTGGGTCAACTGCTCGGCGAGCTGGCGGCGGCAGGCGCGGCCCCGGAGGTGACCACCCCCGTGCCGGCGCACAAGCGCCGCCGCCCGCGCAGCGACTTTGCCGACGAGGGCCGCGAAGCGCCGTTCTTCGACGAGTCCAAGGTGCCCGTGCAGATCATCGAGGTGCCCAACCCCGAGGCCCAAGGTCTGCGACCCGAGCAGTACGAGGTCATCGGCCAGAAGGTCAGTCACCGCCTGGCCCAGCGCCCCGGCAGCTACGTCGTGATCAAGTACGTGCGCCCCGTGATCAAGCGCCGCGACACGCGCACGCTGCACTGCGCCTCCGCGCCGCTGAGTGTGCTCGAGGGCAGCCGCGCCGACGTGAGCTTCATCGTCGGCTTGATGATCGACAAGTTCCGCTACCACTTGCCGTTGTATCGCCAGCACCAACGCTTGACCGACGCCGGCTTCACGCTCAGCCGCCACTGGCTGACGCAACTGCTGCAGCAGGCGTGCGAGCTGCTCGCCCCCATCGTCGAGGCCCAACTCGAATCGATCTGCGCCGGCCACGTCATCACGATGGACGAGGTTCCGGTCAAGGCCGGCCAGGCGGGCAACGGCAAGATGAAGGCGACCTACTTCTGGCCCGTCTACGGCGACCAGGACGAGGTGTGTTTCCCGCACTTCGAATCGCGCCGCCACGAACACGTCGAGCAGGCCCTCGGGCCCAAGCTCGCACCGGGCACGGTGCTGCTGTCGGACGGCTATGCGGCCTACGAGGCGTATGCCAAGAAGACCGGCATCACCAACGCGCAGTGCTGGGCCCATTCGAGGCGCGGCATCTTCGAGGCCAAGGACGCCGAGCCCCTGCACGCCGGCCAGGCGCTCGAGCAGATCGCGGCGATCTACCAGGTCGAGGAGCGTATCCGAGACTTGAAGCTTCAAGGCCCAGCCAAGCGGCTGCATCGGCTAACCCACAGCAAACCCCTGGTCGACAAGTTCTTCGACTGGGTCGACCAGCAGTTCGAGCAACAGGGCTGGCTGCCGAGCAATCCCTTGACCAAGGCCTTGGCCTACATCCGCGAGCGTCGCGCGGAGCTGAGAGTATTTTTGGACGACCCGGCGGTCGCCATCGATACGAACTACATCGAGCGCGCGCTGCGCCCCATTCCCATGGGTCGATCCAACTGGCTGTTCTGCTGGACGGAAGCGGGCGCCCGGCACGTGGGCATCGTCCAAAGCCTGATCGCCACCTGCCGGCCTGCAAGGCATCGACCCGTACACATACCTGGTCGATGTGCTGCAGCGCGTCGGCCAACATCCGGCCGCGCGCGTCGCCAAGCTCACCCCGCGGCTGTGGAAGCGGCACTTCGCCAGCAACCCGCTTCGCTCAGACCTGTACACGGCCGCGGCGTAGCCGCCACCGCGCGCCAGCCTCCAGGGCGGCTTCGGCGTCGCACAATCGCGTCATGACCGCGATTTCCATCCAAGTCCTCGCCGAGGCCGTGCGCTCTTTCGAGCGCCTAAGCTTCGACGAGCGCACGCAACTCGCCGACGAAGTCCAGGCCCGGCAACCCAACCTGTTTTTGTCCGTGCTCGCCCTCGAGGGTTTCGGAGCGAGCCTGGCGCAGATGGAGCTGGTGCTCAACCTCCTGCTTGTCTTCTACGGCGCGATGAAGATCAGCGGCAAGTTCTGGCCGATCATCTCCGAAGACGTCCAGGACCGCGGCCTCAAGCGCATCGGCGCACGTGCGCGCCCGAGCAAGGCCATGACGCCGCTACAGCAGCAGCGAGCCGCCGCGCGCGCCATCGACGACCATCCCGAGAAGCCGATGCTCGCGTACGCCGTCAGCCAGCTCTCGCAGCATGGGCTTCAGGCCGTCAACAGCGAAGCGCAGAAGATGATCTCGCTGGTGGCGCTCAACCTGGTCGAGTGCATGGCTTTGACCGCTCCTCCGAAAAACGGGCGAACGCGATGACCTCGCCAACCGAGGCCGGGCAGCAACGACGCGCCCGGCCGCCGTCACCTTGGGATGACCTCGGCAACTGCATACCCCTTGCTATACCGGATCCGCTAGGGCAGCAATAACTCCGCGTGCAGACCGCTTACGTAGCAGGGACAGTTCCATCTCCGACATCGTGCCCTTCATGCCAAGCAGCAGCCGGTCATTGACGCTACGCGGATCATAGACCCCGTCCTCGTCGACAATGACACTGTCCACGAGGGCGCAGAACTCCAGCAGCGTATGCCAGTCGCGGCCGTTGCGCGCCAGGCGGGAAGCCTCGATGGAGACCACGGCGCCGACCTGACCACTGCAGATCGCGGCCAGCAGCCGTTCGAAGCCCGGGCGGGCGACACCGCCGGCGGAAACACCGAGGTCATCGTCGATCACCACGACCTCTGTCCATCCGAGAGTGCGTGCCCGATCGGCCAGAGCGTACTGACGTCGACGGCTCTCGTGGTTGTTGCGAAGTTGATCGGCGGTGGACTGGCGCACGTATACGTACGCAGCGCGGGTCAGGTGTTCAGGACTGATCTTGGTCATCGTCATCCTCCGGTTGTTGGGCGACGTCGGCTTGGCTTGCCACCTGCCACAGCAGTTGGCTCAATAGTTCGACAAGTTCGTCTCGATGCACTTGCAGGCTCGCCAGGCGTGTCGGCGCCGAGGCGGCATCGAACAGGTCGGTCTGCGCGAGCGGGCGCGTCCGCGGCGGGGTTGGCTTCATCGACGCCTCCATCTGTCAGGAAAGTGGTCGCTGAAGATAGAACGGCGTCGAGTTCGCGCCGCAGCGCCAGGAGGCGACGCAGCAACATCCGTGGCGGCGAATGTGTGGGCACGTCGCCAGCCGTCGGCAGGGTCATCCATCGCGGCAGGTGCGCTCTGGTGCCGTCGGCCTGCAGGATGATCAGAAACTCCTCGGTGCCATGCCTGGATCGGCCCAACACCTGCACCTCATGGCCCGCCCGTGGGTGAAACGGATAGTGGATACGAACCAGCTCTACGAGCTGTTCGCGGGCAGTATGTGACTGCTTCGCCGGGCGTGGGCAAGACGCACCTGGCGGTGGCGCTGGGACGAGAGGCCATCGTGCGTGGCTACTCGACATTGTTCGTGCCGGCGACCAGCCTGGTGACGCAGCTGGCCCGAGCACATGCCGAAGGTCGCCTGGAGGAGAAGCTGACCCACTTCACCAAGCCCAAGCTGCTGGTGGTGGACGAACTCGGCTACCTGCCGTTCGAGGCGAACGCAGCACACCTGTTCTTCCAACTCGTGAGCCGGCGATATGAACGCGGCTCGATGCTGGTGACGAGCAACCGTTCGGTGGCGGAGTGGGGTGGCGTGTTCGGCGACGCGGTCGTGGCAACGGCCATCCTGGATCGACTGCTGCACCACAGCCACGTCATCACGATACGCGGCGACAGCTACCGCCTGCGAACGAAGCGCCGCGCTGGCCTGGTTAACCAGGCCAGCGCGAACACCGCAACTCAAACCGATTGATCAGCAACCGGGGGTCAACTCTCAACGTCGCCAGGGGGTCAGTTCCTGATGTCGCTTGACAGTCCCGTCAGCGCCTGCCGCGGGAAATTTACCTTGATGCAGAGCACCTTGGCGGCACCGGTATCTGATTAGGAAATATCGTCACGGCTTAAAAACCGATTAGACCGGCGAACTACGGCTTTCTAAACTGGCCGACGCAGCACCTAAAAACAGCTGCCTGCCGCATCCGACTGGGTGCATAGGTCGTCGGATATGCCAGTCATGTTCGAGTCGATTCGGACACGGGCTCACCCACCTTCCGGTGACCCCAACAGAACAGGAGATCGTGTGAGTCTCGTTATCAACTGCGACATGGGTGAAGGCTTCAGCCTCTACAAGTGCGGCGAGGATGAAGCGATCATGCCGTACATCACGGTCGCGAACGTGGCCTGCGGCTTTCATGCCTCAGACCCGGTGGTGATGCGGCGCACCGTCGAACTGGCCAAGCAGTACAAGGTCAAGGTCGGTGCCCATCCTTCGTTCCCCGACCTGCAGGGCTTTGGACGGCGGGAGATGAAGATGGGGCGCGATGAGCTGAGCGCCTGCATCACCTACCAGGTCGGCGCTCTGAAGGCCTTCCTGGACGCGGCGGGAATGCCGCTGAACCACATCAAGCCGCATGGCGCTCTGTACGGCGTCGCAGCTCGAGACCCGCAGGTCGCGCATGCGATCGCCGATGCGGTCGAGATTTTTGGCGTCCCCGTGCTCGGGATGGCGAACACCGAGCACGAGAAGGTGTACACGGCCCGCGGCCTGACGTTTCTCGCCGAGTACTACACCGATCTCGACTATGACGACGACGGCTCGCTGATCATCACGCGCGAACACCCGCAGGTCGATGCCCATGAAGCTGCGCGCAAATGCCTGCGTGTCATCAAGGAAGGCAAGGCCCTGTCTGTCAACGGAAAGGACATTCCGATGCGGGCGGACTGCATTTGCGTCCACTCCGACACACCCGGCGCGGTTGAATTGGCTCAGGTCGTACACAGGGAACTCGCGCCTCACCTGGGTTGATCACGGCCATGATTCTTCTCAACGGCCCTAATACACCATTCGGTCGGATGGCCCTGGCAACGGCTCGGGAGCTCCAGATCGAGGTCGAAAACAAAATCATCAACGTCTTCGAAGCCGAGGTGCTCGACGCCATCAACCCGCTCCGGCAGATCCCGACCCTGCTCTTCGACGACGGGACCATGCTATGCGACAGCCGAGTGATCTGTTCTTATTTCTGTGCCCTGCGACCGGGTCGTGGACTCAGCCCGGTCGACGACCGATGGGACGTACAGACAAGGTGGTGGCTTGCCCTTGGCCTGATGGAGTCCGCAGTGGCGCGAGTGATGGAAATGCTGCGGCCCGAAACGCAACGCAACTTCGAGCTCATCGAAAAATCCGATCGCCGAATCCGCAATGTCATCGCCAAGCTCGAGTCGTTCCATGAGGAGATTTGCGACTCCGACGCGCGCGTGGACAGGCTCGCGGTGGCGATTGCACTGGAGTACATCGACTTTCGAAAGCTTCATGACTGGCGCGGGAGCGCCCCGCAACTTGCCACCTGGCTGCAGCAGGAAACGCTGCGACCGAGCCTGGTTGCGAGCCGACCGCGCGAGCGTCGCCCGTCGGATCCTTCGAGTTGGGTCGACCACTGACCTTCGAGCACTTGCGAAATCGCCCATGACAATGACTTTTGAAACCCCCGAACTCCTTGCCGCCATTCAGCGCTATTTCGATGTGCTGTATGAGTGCGACCTGGAAAAGTTCGACCGGCTGTTTCTGCCGGCCTGCCATCTTTTCACGGTCGTCGATGACTCCCTGCAGGTGCTCTCCTGTTCGGCCTATCGCGAACTGCTCGCCCAACGCAGCTCGCCGAAGAGCCTGGGCCAGGCACGAGAGGATTCATTGATCTCGTCTCTTGCCTTGTCGAGCGACATCGCACTCGTGCGAGTCCGAGTCCGCATCGGCTCCAAGGTATTCCGCGACGTTCTCAACTTCGTGCGCGCCGGAGGCGATTGGAAGCTGGCGTCCAAGCTCTATGTACTCGAGCCGGCTGCGGATGCGCGCACGGCCTCCTGAAAGTAGGAACGACATGGCGATCCATTCCATTCTCAGCCCCCTCCCCGGTACGTTCTATCGCCGCCCGGCGCCCGACCAGCCGCTCTACAAAAAGGAGGGAGATCAGGTGCAGCCCGACGATGTGCTTGGCCTGATTGAGGTGATGAAGCAGTTCTCCGAAGTCACCGCAGACGTCGCGGGAACCTTGGTGAAGTTTCACGTCGACAACGACATGCCGGTCGATCCGGGAATGCCGCTCGCCGACATCGACGTGGCTTGAGGGAGCTGCCATGTCACCACCGCTGAAGACTTTGCTGATCGCCAATCGCGGCGAAATCGCAGTCCGAATCATTCGCGCGGCACGCGAGCTTGGCATCCGAACGGTCGCTGTGTTCAGCGAAGCCGACAAGGAAAGCCTGCACGTGCGGATGGCGGACGAGGCCGTACACGTCGGGCCTCACCAGGCGGCAAAGAGCTATTTGAACGCCGAAGCAATCATCGCGGCAGCTTTGGCGACAGGGTCGCAAGCCGTCCACCCAGGGTACGGTTTCTTGTCGGAAAACGCCAGTTTCGCAGACGCGGTGCGCGCGACCGGCATGGTGTTCGTGGGCCCCTCGGGCGACGCCATCCGCCGGATGGGCGACAAGGCCAGCGCACGACAGGCCGCAGTCCGTGCAGGCGTTCCGGTGGTCCCGGGCAGCGACGGCCTGGTGGATGATCTGGTCGCGGCGACGCGGGAGGCGGCCCGAATCGGCTACCCGGTCATGATCAAGGCAACCGCGGGCGGCGGAGGACGTGGCATCCGGGTCTGTGCGGACGAGGCGGCACTCGTTCAGCAATGGCCCATGGCGCAAGCCGAAGCGAAAGCCGCGTTCGGCAACGGCGCCGCTTATCTCGAGCGATTCATCGGCCGGGCCCGGCACATCGAGGTGCAGATCCTGGGCGATGGGCAGAACGCGATCCATCTCTTCGAGCGGGAATGTTCGCTTCAGCGCCGCCGGCAGAAGGTGTGGGAAGAGGCCCCCTCACCGAGCATTGACGGCGCGACGCGACAGGCACTCTGCGAATCTGCGGTGAGCCTCGCCAAGGCGGTCAGATACAGCGGTGCCGGCACCCTGGAATTTCTGTACGACGACCGTTCGGGCGAGTTTTTCTTCATCGAGATGAACACGCGAATCCAGGTCGAGCATCCGATCACCGAGGCGATCACCGGCGTCGATCTGGTGCGCGAGATGCTGATGATTGCGGCCGGTCATCCGCTGCGCCTGCGGCAGTCGGACATCGTCTGCAGAGGCGCAGCGATCGAGGTGCGACTGAACGCGGAAGACCCGGCGAAGGGATTCTCTCCGCAACTGGGCCGGATCGAGGAGCTGGTTTGGCCCGGGGGACCCGGGATTCGTGTCGACTCGATGCTCTATCCGGGATACACCATTTCGCCGTACTACGACTCGTTGCTCGCCAAGCTCATCGTCTTTGCCGAATCGCGCGACGCGGCCCTCGCCCGGTTGCAAGGCGCACTTGGCGAGTTGAAGCTGGGTGGGTTGAAGGCCACCACGGCATCGCTGCACGCGGCGCTGGTCAGGGACGAGCAGGTCCGCCACGCGGACTATCACACCGGCTTTCTTGAACCCTGGTTATTGGAAAACGCTTCGCGGCTCGCCACTGCGACGCCGGAGCTGTCGTCATGAGCAAGGCCCGCTATTCATTCGGTGGCGATGAACACCTCTTCGTGGAAGTATCCGAGGAGATGTCGCTGGAGGCGTTCTTTCGCGGCATGTCGGCATGCGCGGAACTGCGCAACGAGGCCATCCCCGGCGTGACCGAGATCTGCCCGGCGAACGCGTCCTATCTCATCCGCTTCGATCCGGACATCATCGCCCCCGCACAATTGCTCGAACGGATGCAGGAGATCGAGGCACGGGTCGAACAGGCACCAAGGGTGCTGGATACCCGCATCATTGAAATCCCGGTGCTCTACAACGACCCGTGGACCCACGAGACGCTGATGGGCTTCCGGGAGCGTCATCAGGACCCGCAGAGCACCGACCTCGAATACGCCGCCCGCGTCAATGGCTGCGCGTCGGTGGATGACTTCATCGCGGCCCACGCCGGCGCCCCGTGGTTCGTCTCGATGGTGGGCTTTGTCGCGGGCCTGCCCTTTCTCTATCAAATGGTCGAACGCGCGAAGCAATTGCAGGTGCCGAAGTACGTCCGGCCTCGCACGGACACGCCTCGGCACACAGTCGGCCAAGGCGGCTGCTTCGGTTGCATCTACTCGGTGCGAGGCGCTGGCGGCTATCAGATGTTCGGCGTCACGCCGGCACCGATCTTCGATCCCGCCCAGCGCATGCCCTATCTGAAAGACTTCATGTGCTTCTTCAAGCCTGGAGACATCGTGAAGTGGAAGCCCATCACCCGCGACGAATACGACCGGGACATCGCCGCGGTCGCGGCCGGCACCTTCGATCTGCGCATCAAGCCCGTGAGGTTCTCGCTCGACGATTTTCTGGCCGACCCGGCTGCCTCCAACCAGCGCCTGATGGAGTCCCTGCATGCTTAAGCTGATCAAGCCGGGGCTCTCCACCACGGTTCAGGACCTCGGGCGGCCAGGCCACTACCACGTGGGTATTCCTTTGTCAGGTGCGCTGGATCAGTACGCGCTGCGGCTGGCTAATCTGCTGGTTGGAAACGACGAGGGCGCTGCGGCACTCGAATGCACCTTGCTGGCACCCGAGATTGAATTTACTGCGGATGGAATCGTTGCGGTGACAGGTGCCGAGGCAACGCCCAAGCTGAACCGTGCCGCCGTGGCGCGGCACGCGTCGTTTGCCGTCAAGGCAGGCGACAAGCTGAGTTTCGATTTCATGCGGGCAGGCGCACGGGTCTACATCGCGGTCGCGGGCGGCATCGACGTGCCGTCGGTGCTCGGCAGCCGATCGACTTACGGCCTCGGTGCGTTCGGAGGCTTTCAGGGCCGCAAGCTCGCCGCAGGCGATCTGCTGCCGATCGGTGCGCCGTCACCCCGCGCCCGCATCGGTCGATCGGTCGATGCCGACTTGGCGGTGAGCTGTGTCAGGTCAGAGGAATTGCGCGTGCTGCCCGGCCTCTATGACCATCGGCTGAGCGCCGACGCCGCCGAGACCTTCTTCGCCGACAGCTGGACGGTGGGCGCCGAAGCCGATCGCATCGGCTACCGCTTCAAAGGCGGCAGGCCGCTCAAGTTCCAGGACCGGACGCCGCCCTTCGGTGCCGGGTCGGACCCGTCGAACATCGTCGATGCCGGTTATCCCTACGGCTCCATCCAGGTACCCGCAGGCCTGGAGCCGATCATCCTGCACCGGGACGCGGTGTCGGGTGGCGGCTACGCCATGATTGGTGCAGTCATCAGTGCTGACATGGACCGGATCGCCCAGCTGCAGCCGAACCACCAAGCGCGGTTCATCCGGGTCGACATGGCGGGCGCACTGGCCGCACGCGCAGAAGCGCAAGCGCGTCTGGCTCGCCTGCGGGCGACGCTCGCCGACTGACCTCACCCTTTATCACCACCACGGAGGCTCCATGACCAACCATTTCATCTCGCTCGCCCTCATTTCCACCTTCACCGCACTCGCTCCGGGCCTCGCCCGGGCCGACTGGTTCCCTTACAAGGCCGAGGCCACCGACCCGCCGTTCGCGGCCGACGGCAAGCTGACGGAGATCGACTACAAACCGCTTGCCAAAGCAGACAAGAAGTGGGCGCTCTGCGTCTCGTTCCCCCACATGAAGGACGCCTACTGGCTCGGCGTGGACTACGGCGTCGTGGAAGAAGCCAAGCGACTGGGTGTCACGGTGCAGATCGTCGAGGCCGGCGGTTATACAAATCTGAACAAACAGATTTCGCAGATCGAAGACTGCGTGGCCCGCGGCGCCAACGCGGTCGCCATCGGCGCCATCTCGGCCGATGGCCTGGGCAGCGTCGTCAAATCCCTGGCGGCGAAGAAGGTGCCGGTCATCGACCTGGTCAACGGCATCAACTCGCCCGATCTCACCGCCAAGTCGCTGGTGTCGTTCTACACCATGGGCCAGTCGACGGGAATCTTTCTTGCCAAGAAGCATCCTGCAGGCAGCACGAAGGTGAAGGTCGCCTGGTTCCCCGGGCCGGCCGGCGCGGGCTGGGTGGAAGCGGCGAACAAGGGGTTCATGGACGCCGTGAAAGGAAGCGCCGTCGAGGTGCTCGACCCGAAATATGGCGATACCGGCAAAGAGGCCCAATCCAAGCTCATCGAAGATGCGCTGCAAGCCCATCCGGATGTCGCCTACATCGCAGGGACGGCCGTGACCGCAGAAGCCGCGGTCGGTCTGGTTCGCTCGCGCAACCTGCAGGACAAGGTCAAACTGCTCGCCTTCTACATCACACCCGGCGTCTACGAAGGCATTCAAAAGGGCCGTATCCTGGCTGCGCCGGCCGATTCGATGGTGATCCAGGGCCGCATCGCCGTCGACCAGGCGGTCCGCGCCCTCGAGGGGAAGGAACTGACGAAGCACGTCGGCCCGAAGATTTTCGTGGTGGACAGCAGCAACATCAAGAACGTCAAACTGGACGACATTCTGCCTCCGCCCGGCTTCAAGCCGACCTTCGAGGTCAAGTGAACCCGGACGCCTGAATCGGCATGGCCACCACTGGAGCACCGCTGCTGCAGGTGCGCAAGCTCTGCAAGCACTACCCGGGCGTGCGCGCGCTCGACCAGGTGGATTTCGACCTGCGACAGGGCGAGGTCCACGTGCTGTTCGGCGAAAACGGTGCCGGCAAGTCGACGCTGATCTCGCTGCTCGCAGGCGCCAGCCAGCCGAGCAGCGGCGTCATCGAGTTCGAAGGCCGGCCGGTCGAATTGGGCTCGGTGCGAGAGGCCCGGGCGCTCGGCATCAGCGCGGTGTTCCAGGAGTTCTCGCTCGTGCCAACGCTGAGCGTCGCGGAGAATCTGCTGCTCGGGGATGAACCCCGGCGCCATGGCCTGTTGCGCCGTGGCGAGATCGCATCGAAGGCAAGGGAATTGCTGCGCCAGCTGGACTTCCAGCTTGACGTGACCCGCAGCGTCGGCAGCCTGAGCCGCGCCGAACAGCAGATGGTCGAGATCGCCAAGAGCCAGCGTTCGCGCCTGGCGGTCTTGATCCTCGACGAGCCGACCGCATCGCTCACCGAACAGGAAACCGTCCAGCTGTTCGCGATGGTTGATCGGTTGCGGTCCAAGGGCGTGGGCATCGTCTACATCTCACACCGCATGCAGGAGATTCGCCGCATCGCCGACCGGATCACGGTCCTGCGCGACGGCGGCCACATTGCGACCATCGATGCGGCCGGCACGGACGATGACAGGCTGGTGGAGATGATGACCGGCCGTTCGATTGCACAGATCTATCCCACGATCGCAGCCCGTCCCGGCGAAACGCTACTCGAACTGCACGGCGTTGGCACGCGCAGCAGCGTCCGCGATGTGACCCTCCAGGTGCGCCGCGGCGAGGTGCTGGGCCTGGCCAGTCTCGCAGGCCACGGCAAAAGCGAGCTGATGCGCGCGGTCTTCGGCATCGAGCCCGTCACGGACGGCAAGATCGTCTTCAAGGGGGAGGACGTGACCCGCAGCAAGCCCGGGGAGTTGCTCGCACGCGGCATGTTCTACCTGCCCCCGGACCGCAAGAACGAAGGTCTGATGCTAGGCTTCAACTGTGCCCGCAACATCACGTTGACGATGTTGCAGCGCGGCCTGCGTGGGCGCGGCGGCCTGATCCAGCCCGGGCGCGTACGCGCGTTGGCGAACAGCGTAGCAGCCCGCGTCGAACTGGCGCCCCGCAACCTCGGGCGCGCTGCCGGACTGCTTTCCGGCGGCAACCAGCAAAAAGTCTTGTTTGGAAAGGGTCTGGCTATCGAGGCCGACCTTTACATCTTCGACGAACCGACCGTCGGCGTGGACGTGGGCACTCGGAGCGCGCTCTACCAGCTCATCAAACAATTGACCGAAGCGAACGCAGCCGTCGTGATCATCTCCTCGGATCTGCCCGAGATCCTGAATCTGGCGCACCGCGCCTGTGTGCTGCGAAACGGCCGAATGGTCGGCGAGCTATGCGGCGCCGGGTTGACCGAAAGTGCAGTGCTTGGACTCTTTTTCGACCGACCGGCCAAGCCCCTGCGCGAAGCCGCCTGATGGAGATCACATGACCACCCCCATGACCGTTCCAGCCGTCGCGGCACCCTTCAGAACCGTGGGCGAGCGGCTTGGCCACTTCGCGCTTAGGCTCTTCCTTCGGCTTGGCGTACTGCCTTTCCTGATGGTGGGCGGGATCGTCGTCTTCGCGCTGCTGTCGGACCAGTTCCTGACGGTTCAGAATCTGCTCAACCTGCTACGTCAATCGGTGTATCTGGTGCTGGTCGCCATGGGACAGATGTTGGCGTTAGTGACCGGCGGCTTCGATCTGTCAGTCGGCACCATCATCGCGTTGACCTCGGTGACCAGCGCGCTGACGATGAGCCTCTTCGGCCCCGACGTCCAGCCGCTGGTAGCGATGACGACCGGCTGCCTGGCAGGGATCGGCAGCGCACTCCTGGTGGGCCTGGTCAACGGCGCGGGCATCGCCTACATCGGCGTGTCGCCCTTCATCATGACCCTCGGCGTGCAATCTATCGGCTTCGGTCTTGCGCTCTTTCTCACCGGCGGTGTGCCGATTCGTGGCTTGCCCGCAGCATTTTCCGACACGTTCGGCTTCGGCACTCTCTTCGGCGCCCCGATACCGGTACTGATCGCGAGCGGGGTCGCAATCATCTTGTTTGTCGTCATGTCACGCACTGCAGGGGGAAATTACCTGCTTGCCGTCGGCGGCAATGCCAAGGCCGCCGCGCTGTCGGGCATCGACACGCGCCGAACCCTGTTGCGGGCCTATCTCGGATGCGCATTGCTGGCCTCGATTGCAGGCCTGCTGCTCACGGCGCGGGTGGAAACCGGCGAGGCCAACCTGGGCGGCACGATTGCGCTCGAATCGATCGCGGCCTGTGTGATCGCCGGTGTCAGCCTTCGCGGAGGGATCGGCAGGGTCGAGAACGTCGTGCTCGGGGCGATCTTCATCGGCCTGCTGCAGAACGGCATGAATCTGGCCAACGTGGGTTCTTACATGCAGATGGTGGTGCTCGGCACCTTGCTCATCGTCGCAGTCGTCGCCGACTCCTTGCGGCACCGGCTGGGCGCGCAGGACGGCGGCGTGGCATGAGGTATGCGTAGAATCGACCTCCGATCATCGAGGGATTGTGTGAGGTGCCAGGATGAGATTCATTAGCTCGATCAGATTGCCCGCGGGGTGAAAGCTTCCCTGCGACACTTCCGCATCTTTGTGGCCACGGCCGAGACCGGGCAGATTTCGAAGGCTGCAGCCGCACTCTTCACATCGCAACCCGTGGTCACCGAGGCGATCAAGGCCCTGGAGGCGGAGATGGGCGTCAAGCTCTTCCAGCGGCACGCAAAGGGCGTCACCCTTAGCTCCGAAGGGACGGTGTTTCTCCGGCATGCGCGTGGCGTGCTGGCCGCTGCAGCAGAGGCCATGCAAGCCCCGCAACGCGTTCGGCACGACATGACAGGCGTGCTCAAGCTGGCCTGCAACCACACAGTCGCCGGCTACTATCTGCCCCCCCTGCTCGCGCGATTCAATCGGCAATTCCCCGGGATCAAGGTGGAATTGATCGAGCTTGCGCGGACCGACATCGAGCGGTGCCTTCGGACCGGCGAGATCGAGCTTGCGCTGTGCCTCACGTCCCCGTTGGAGCATCTTGACGAGATCGACTGCGACATTCTGACGCGTTCGAAGCGCCGGCTCTGGCTGCCCGCGAACCATGCCTTGCTGAAGAAGAAGCGTGTGACGCTCAAGGACGTGCACCCGGAGCCTTACATCCTGCTGACGATCGACGATGCCGATCAGACGACGAGGCGTTACTGGGAGGCGGCGGGGATGCAGCCCAACGTCAGATTCCACACGACGTCGATGGAGGCGACGCGCAACCTGGTCGCGATCGGATTTGGCGTCACCATCCTCTCCGACATGGTGTATCGGCCCTGGTCGCTCGACAACACACGCCTGGAGACAGTGACGCTGGCCGATGAAGGGGTGCCGAGCATGGACATTGGCATCGCCTGGAAGCGCGACGTCGAGCTAGGTCGCTACGCACGGGCATTCGCCGACGTTTGTCGTGTCGGCGTGTCGAATACCGAGTGAAACGCCGAGAATTTTCCAGAGGCAGATCAGCGACGGTTGCTGTTGCGCGTCACAGTTCGTGCTAGTAGCATCACAGTTCGCGCTAGTGTCGGTAAATCCACCGCTGCTGCCGTCGCTTCTCCTCAAGCTTGCTGACCATCCGCACCAGATGCTCGAAATCCTGGCTGACCGCACGCTGCTCGCTGGGATCGTCTCGAGCTGCATGTCGTGGACATCGCACCAGGCAGCGCTCGGATCCAGCCATGCCCTCTTCCACCGCGGCGCCATCACGTCCGCCGCGTTCAGGAACACACAGGTTGCGCAGTAGAACGCCCAGATGCGGTCGCCCCGCCAAGACGCGGGAGCCTCGATAGCCGAGATGCGATTGGGATCCAACCTTCCAAGTCGTGCCAGGCGCCGCAGCTGCTCGGCCGGCAGCGGCGCAGGCATCAACCAGCCAAGATCACCGCTCGCATCGAGCGCGATGCCACCATCGCCGCACAGCTGTTCGACGGTCACACGATAGCGAGCAGCTACCCGGCCGATCCAACTGCCCATCGCCTCCTCTGGAAATGGCCGCGGCGCGATCGGCCAGGCCTTCGCCTCAATGAACGTGCCGGGCCGCATGCTCGAGATGAACCAATGTGATCTTTTCCGTTCGATCGCGTATTGCCAGTTCGGCCGCCTGGTTCAGCAGAAGTGTCACGGCACCGGTCACTCCGTCGCTGACCCCCAGCACTGTTGCCGCCGACGCCGAAGTGAGCCACCGCGCCGACCTTCGACTGAGCCACTTTATCAGCCCCGGCGTCCAGCAGGCATGCGGGTCGGAGGGCAGCCAATGTGGCTCATGGGGTCGTCGGCACAAGGCCCAAAAGTGGCTCACTTCGGCATCGGCACCAACACTCGAAGCCGTTTGTGGGGAACTCCGGGCGGTACTTGGCGGTGCGGAACAGCGACTCCGAGTAGGCGTTGTCATCACCCTAGCCGACCAGTTCGGTCGGCTAGACGGCTTCATCCATGTCTAAAGCAATCGGTTCGGGCTCACCGAAACCCAACTGCTTCGAGAGGCTCGCCGCTCCTTGAACCACCCAAGGGGTCAATTGTTTCAGAATCGCCGGCTTTAGCCGCTCGAGTGGACCCGACAAGCCTATCGCGCCGCAGCAACGACCAGACGCGTCAAAGATCGGCGCAGCAACGCCGCCCACGCCGTCGTTCCACTCACCCCGGTTGGTCGCATACCCTTGCTGGCGAATACGACGCAGTTCGCCGATCAAGTCGTCGAAGGCAAGTGTCCTATCCGTGAACTGGTGCATGGGCGTGCACAGCTTCGCGACCTCCTCATCCGTAAGCGTGGAGAGCATCGCCTTGCCTGTGGAAACCGCATATGCGGGCGCGCGTCCACCTACGGTGGTGTAGGTTCCGATCGGATGCGAACTGTCGATCTTGTCGACGTAGACGACTTCGGATCCACTCAAAACAGAAAGATGGACGGTCTCTTGGGTACGCGACGCGAGGCCCTGCAAGTAGGGCCTGGCGAGCGCCTTCATGTCGCGCTCATGGTTAACCATCGCGCCAAGCTGCCAAACCTTTAGGGTGCAGCTGTACTGGCCCGTCGCGGGATCCTGCAGGACATAGCCGCAATGAACCAGTGTCTGAAGCAGGCGATGCACATTGCTCTTGACGAGACCAAGCTCGTTTGAAAGCTCAGTAACGCCACACGGTTTGCGTGCTCTGAGCAGAGTCTCGAGCAACACAAGGCCCTTTAGTAGGGTTCGATCCACACCTGGTCTCCAACACATAGCTGCGAACAACGCAGGAATTTTGTTATGTCCTGGCAGCGTTCGAATGAACGAAGCGTCCGCATTATATTTCGAGCCTGCACGTCTCCGAGGCGTGGCTCCACAAGCCCAAGGAATTTGTCATCCAGTTCAGAATCTGTGAGGGGATCTTCTGGATCGCCCCGCCGATCCGCCTGAAATGCTTCAAATACCGACCCATCATTTAAGACGACGCGGACGCGCGCACTTCGGTGCATCGGGAACACAGCCTGGATCTCGGGATCGACTTTCATAGAGATGAGGCTCATCAGCCTGCGCAGCTCCGGGTTATCCAATTTATGTGGAGTGAACGAGTCCAGTCGAATTTTCCCATGCAGCAACGTATGCGCGAGCACGCACGCCATGCTGAAGCGCGCTTCACTCGCATCGCGCGGATCGGAATTACATGTGATGGCCATGCTCTCTCGATTTGTATCGACTTGAATCCAGGCGACGGCACTCGCATCAATCCTGTGCCGCTGCATCAAATTGGATAGCGCGTCGATCGCGGAGAACGTCTGTCCGCAACATGGATGAAGCTTGAACGTGATCTCCGTGATATTGAACTTCTCCCCAAGCCCAACAAGCGCAGGGCTCCAGTCCGGCGAGTCGCCCATCGCAGCACCAAAACCGGAAGGCCCCTCGAGGATATCGGAGACACCGGTGATCCCGTTCGCAGCGGCAAGCGCAGCCCACACACCGACGTCCGCGGCGCGTCCAACATGCAGGGGTTTGGTCATCGCACTCGAGCGGAACGCCTGCTGGAGGCCCGCTGCAAAGGTCGTGGCTGTGGCCATCGCATGAAGTACCTGTTCTTCGCTACGGCACAGAAGCCGAGCAGCCGAGACCGCAGCACCGATGCAACCCACAGTACCGGTCGTGTGCCAGTTCCTGTAGTGATGTGGGTTGATGACCGCACTCACTCGCGTGGACACTTCGTAGCCAACGGTCAAGGCGTGCAGCAGTTCCCTGCCGGATGCGCCGGCCTGCTCCGCGGCAGCCAGCGCGGCCGCGATAGTCGGCCCCCCAGGGTGGTACAGTCCGTCGCGATAGATGTCATCGAGTTCAAGCGCATGCGACGCGACGCCGTTCACCATCGCTGCGGTTCGACAAGTGGAGTGCCGCCCGGAAAGAAGCGTCGCGCTCCCGCGATCAACCTCTTCAGATGACGTCTGTTCGATGATTTGCGTCACCTCGGAGTCCATCCCCGCCCGCGTGGCGCCAAACCAGTCAAGCAGCGCACGCTTGGCGTGATGCAAAGTGTCCGAACTCAGTTCCTCCGGCTGAGACCGCCACGCGTAACTCGCATAAGCCTCCAGGACCGTGCAATCGCGGTTCATAGTAGAGTCAGAATCCGTGCTCGGACGGCAGATCCAAAAGACGCTTGGCCGCTTGCCATGCCGGCTCGATCCAAGGTGCGCGACCTTCCGACTCGAACTGCCTCGCAGCGTGTTCGCAGACCTCTGGACCCGGGAAGCTCAACGGCAGTCCTGCCGACTGTGTTGCGATCTGAGCCTGGCAGGCGCGCTCGAGAAAGTAGATCTGATCAAACGCCTCCGCAACACCGCCGCCTGTCACCAGGAGTCCGTGATTGCGCAGGATCATGGCGTTGTGATGACCGAGGTCCTTTACAAGCCGCTCCCGCTCGTCCAGGTCGAGTGCGATGCCCTCATAGGAATGATAGGCAATTCGGTTGTAAAACTTCATCGCGTGCTGTGTGATGGGAAGCAAGCCGCACTCGAGCGCCGCAACCGCCATACCCGCCATCGTGTGCGTGTGTATGATGCAGCCGACATCCGGCCTCGCCGCATGGATGGCCGAGTGAATCGTAAAGCCCGCTGGGTTGATCGTCACGTTACCGGCGCGGTCAGCCAAATCGACCAGCTCGCCATCGAGGTTCACTTTAGCGAGGCTCGCAGGGGTCATCTCCCTAAACATTGTCCCGTACCGATTAATGAGGAAGTGATCCTCGGGGCCAGGCACCCGTGCGCTGATATGCGTAAATATCAGGTCAGACATTCGAAAGTGTTCGACCACGCGATACAGGGCCGCAAGTTCCTTGCGAAGATCTTGTTCCGTCTGTTTCATAGAGTTCCCGCTTAGTGTGCCGCCATTTGCTCTTTTTCCATGCGGCTCAATAAGCGCACAATGGGCCAGAGCAAGGCTAGGTAGATAAGGGCCGCCGCTATTAAAGGCGTTGCGTTGAAAGTATTGCCTTGTGCCATCCGTGCCATGCGCAGCAGTTCGGGCAACGTGACGACGCTGGCAAGCGAAGTGAGCTTGATAGTTTCCAGAACATTGCTGACCACATCGGGCATCATGCGACGCACCGCCTGAGGCAGAATGACTGAGCGCAGGGTCTGCGTGTGACTGAGTCCTGTCGATCGGCTAGCCTCGATTTGTCCTCTGGGTATGCTCTCTATGCCCGCACGAAAGACTTCGGCGAAGAAAGAGGACGTATTGATTGTCAAAGCGAGTACTACAGCGCTGAAGGTTTCGAGTTCGATTCCCACAAACGGAAGCGCGTAGTAAACGAACACGAGGAGCACAAGCGGCGGAAAGGCCCGAAAAAAGTCCACGTAGCTGATCAGCGCGAAGTTGAGTGCGCGCTTACGGAATGAATGAGCGCACGCGATGAGCAAACCTGCACTCATCCCGAGCGGAACAACGACCAGAGTCAGCTTCAGCGTGACAAAGAGTCCCGCGAGCAACTGCGGCCAAACGACAGCCAGTATGTCGAGATTGAAAAAGTTGGCGAGGAAGGCTTGCACGAACGGTTCCCTTCAATGCACAGACCAGGCGTACCGCTTCTCAAGGTGACGCGTAAAGATGACGAGCGGAAGCAGCAGAACCAGATAGCCGACTGCGGCCATTGTGAGGGGCGTCGTATTGGCTCCTTCCGCAAGCGCCTCGCCAGCGCGTGACAACATTTCGGGAACAGCGACAGTCGAAGCCAGAGCCGTATTCTTCACTGTGGCCACAACGCGACTCGTCAATGGAGGCACGACGATCCGCACCGCCTGCGGGAGAATGACGAAAGCTAACGATTCGGTGAACGTCAGGCCCGTTGACCTTGCGGCATCCCATTGACCTTTCGGAATGCTCTTCATGCCCGCCCACAGTACCTCTTCGGTGAATGCGGTCATCACGCAGCCGAGCGTGATCCATGCCACTGCAAAGCCTGAGAGCCTGACTCCCAGCATCGGGAGACCGAAGTACATGACGACAATGAGTACTAGCGGTGGCAACGCTCTAAAGATGTCCGCAAAGACGACAATGAAGAAGTTGACGTAGCGATTTCGGAACGCTCGTATGGATGCCATTACGAGGCCGAAAAAAAAGCCTGTAGCCAGAACGAGTACCGAAAGCCTGACCGTCTCCAGCATCCCGATTGCGATCGACGGTCCGTACTTAACAAGTATTTCTGGATTCAGAAAATTATCGACGATGGTGTTCATTGGATTCCTGTTCGACCGGGCTCGACTATCGCTCAATCTGCGCAAGGAACTCGCGGGTCCGCTGGTGCTTCGGCGCGCCGAAGACCTCATCTGAACTCCCCTGCTCCACGATGGCACCATCGGCCATGAACACGACTTTATCGGCAGCTTCACGGGCGAAGCGCATTTCGTGGCTCACCACCATCATTGTCATACCAGCCTCCCGCAGCTCGCGCATGGTGGAGAGGACGCTGTTAACCAGCTCAGGGTCCAGCGCACTCGTAGGCTCGTCGAACAGAACGACTTTCGGCTCGAGTGCTAAGGCTCGCGCGATGGCCACGCGTTGCTGCTGCCCCCCAGATAGTTGAGACGGATAGTGACCTGCGCGGTCGGCGAGACCAACACGACGCAACATTTCATGTCCAATATCATTGGCCTGCTCGCGTGTCTTTCCAGAAACGCGACGCAATGCGAGCGTCACGTTTCCAAGCGCGTCGAGGTGTGGATACAAGTTGAACGACTGAAAGACCATGCCCAGTTTCGTACGTACCTTGTTCACGTTGACGCCAGCAGCGAGGATATCCTCGCCGTCGATGAGAACACTGCCTGATGTAGGCTCTTCAAGCCGATTGCAGCATCGCAACAATGTACTTTTACCTGACCCAGACGGCCCGATCAGAAAGACGAGCTGGCCCTTCATGACGTCTAGATCGATGCCCTTCAATATCTCCAAGTTGCCGAACGTTTTTCGGATGCCCCGGAGTTCAAGCATCGGCACCGACTTTGACGACATTGGCGTATTCAAATGAGATTTGACAGTTCGCTCGGGCGTAGCCTTAACTTGCATGCTTATCGACATACTCATTTGCACACGAGCTGCTTCGGCGTAGCGTCGTATCCGGCAAAACCCGGCTGGCCTGTTCCCGGAGTTGCCTTCGACATCACACTCGTTGGGAGCGGATCAAGTCCCGTCCACTTGTGGTATATGGCCGCGATCGTCCCATTCTTCTTCAGACACTGGAGCGCCAAGTCAACTTTGTCGCGTGTCGCCCTGTCGTCTTTGCGGAAAGCGTAGCCGAATACTTGGTGCTCATCGATCAAGAACTTAGATGTCGTAAGCACATGACTCTGATTTGAGACATAACCGGCCACCGCACTATAGACAAGCGCCGCATCTGCTTGACCGCTTGCGACCGCCTGGAGCGCGTCGCTGTTTTTGTCAAATCGATTTACAGTCCACCCGTACATTTTCTGCCGGGCCGTCAACCACTTATCGAACAGATTTCCCTTGTTCACCGCAACAACCTTGTGGGCAAGGTCTTCCGGCTTGTTAACTTGTGGCCCATCCTTGCGAATCACGAACTGATAGGTGGCGTCGCCATAGGCCTGAGCGAATAGCATTTGCTCCGCACGTTCGTCCGTGATCATCGCAGGTGCGAGCACCATGTCGAACTTCTTAGCGTTCAGTCCAGCAAACGTGGTCGACCATGGTTGATCAATCACCTCGATCTTCACACCCATCTGCTTGGCGAGCGCCTTGGCGATATCAATGTCGATTCCCTCGAAGCCCCCGCTTGGATTGGCTGACGCGAAGGGCTGATAGCCGACGTCTGAGGCGGCAACTATCTTTTCCTGTGCGACTGCGATGGCCGGCATGGCCAGAAGGATCACGCTGAGCGTGCTCATGCTGAGTAGGCCAAAGACGAAAGACTTCTTGCTGGCGAGCATCAGGGACTCCTTTTGTTCGTTCCTGATAGTGGAACGCTGTTCTACAGTATATTCTCTCTGTAATCTCCGTCAACTGCGAATGCCGGTCGGGAAATGCTCGTTATTACTTAGTGGTATCGCGTTTCGACCCCTCGCATCTAGCCCGCTAGGCACGCGGCGGCTACCAGGGGGCGGGGGGGGCTAGGCCAGAATCAGATTTCGAGGACTTCCTGCGTGGAAGGCCTCTATGTTGAGAATCAAGTCTTCCGCGAGCCTTCGCCTCGCCCCCGCGCTCGCCCACGCGATGTGTGGAGTCAAGAGGAAATTCGGCAGCTCCAGCAACCGCTGCATCGGATGTCCATTGGGGAGGGGTTCTTCGCTTGCCACGTCGAAGCCGGCGCCGCAGATTTGGCCGCTTCTCAGGGCTGCGACCATCGCCTCCTCATCCACCAGAGCGCCGCGCGACGTGTTTATCAATAGGGGACGGCGCGCCATCCTTGCGAACTCCCATTCGCCGATCAATTGATGTGAAGCTTTGCTCAAAGGACAGTGCAAGGAAATGATGTCGGCGCGCTCCAGTAGCTCGGTCATCGGCACGCCGCCTTCGACGCGACCTTCACGCCTGGCGAAAATGACAGTCATCTTGAGCGCACGTGCGATCCCTGCCACCGCCTGCCCAATCCGTCCGGCTCCGATAATCCCGAGGGTGCATCCAGCCAGATCTCCAATGGGATAGTCCAGAAAGTAGGTCCGACCAGCGTCTTGCCATCGCCCGCCCCGAATGGCCTCACGATAGGCGATGAGGTTGCGCCGAAGCGCGAAGATCATTGCGATGGTGTGCTCTGAGACAGCCTGTACGGCGTAGTCGGGCACGTTACAAACGCCTACGCCTGCCGAGATGCATGAGGCGATGTCGATGTGATCGACACCCGTTCCAGGTACTGCAATCAGACGTAATTGCCGCGAGGCGGCGAGTAGACGAGCATCAACGCGAACCTTGCTTGTCAGCAGAATGTCTGCTTTCCGAATCCGCTCAGCTACTTCTTCGGTAGCGGTACGCTCGTAGACCTCCCATACATGTGGGAAGGAAGGATCACGCAAGGGAGCAAGCTCTGCGAAGTTGACTGCGTCAAGAAGGACAATTCTTGTTTTCATTGGAAGCCCAGACGAATGGTTGACGCCTCCGGTTCGCTGCTCATTGACGCCCGCTGATGCGGGGGCGGGCATAAATGCGCTTACCTTGCGCTGTTCGGCATCGAAAGATGAAATCCGACCGAGCACGCGTACAACCGACCCCGTCTAGGTCTCGACGTCCAGCCAGCATTTCTTGTTCTTCATATTAGAACGTTGTTCTAATTTTTCGAGCATATTGACACTTCGTAACGATGTCAACGTTTCATTTGAACCGGTCAGTCTGCGCCGATGATCAGGCCAGCCACGCCATCGCAACGCGATTGATGAATGCCCCGCCAACTATCAGCCACACAAAGAGCAAAGCAGCCAGTAGCAAGGGGCGAGCCCCGGCTTGCCGGATATCGGAAAGACGGGCGCTCGCGCCCAGAGCTGCCATGGCCATTGCGAGCAGAAAGGAATCGCAGTTGATCATCAGCTCCACGAATTGAGACGGCAGCAATCGCAGAGAGTTGAGGAGTACGACCGCGACGAATCCGAATGCGAACCACGGCACGGCCATTGGTATCAGTGAGTTCGCAGCCTGGCGCGCGCTACTGCGCTCGAGCCATGCCGACAAGACTACAAGGAAAGGCGCGAGAAGCATCACACGCACCATCTTCGCTATCACCGCCGTACCCATCGCTTCCGGCCCGATGGCACGTCCTGCGGCAGCGACCTGTGCGACCTCGTGAATCGTTTAGCCGGCATAGATGCCGAATCCGCGTGCACCTCCTCGAATGACGACCCAGTTTTGATTGCACTCGCTCAACCACGGGTACACGAAGATCGCAGCCGTTCCGAACAGCAAGACGGTCGCGATCGCAACGGCCACCTGCTCGGACCGCGCACGCACCACTGGCGCCGTGGCCATGACGGCGGCGGCACCGCAGATGGCGCTTCCGGCGCCAATCAGCATCGCGCTGGTGCGATCCAAGCCGAACCAGCGTGTGCCGGCGAAGGTGGCCAACGCAAAGGTCGAGCAAACGATGGTGGCGTCGATAGCGACGCCGGCGAGTCCGACTTGCGCAATGTCCTGCGTCGTCAGCCGCAAGCCGTAGAGCACAATGCCAGCGCGAAGCAAAGTCTGCTTGGAGAAGGACAGTCCCCTCGACACGCGAGGCGCGATTCGGGCATAGAAGCTGTTTCCGATGACCATGCCAAGCACGATTGCGATCGCCAGCGCGGTCAGGCCTTTTTTCTCGAACCACTGCTGGTAACTCAGTGCAGTCGCCACGCAGGCAATTGCGGCGCATAGAGCTAAGCCTGGCAGTAGGCGGGAATTCGCCGCTTCCGTTTGAACAGGTGGGGAAATGGCCACTGCTGTGGCTCGCTTTATGGGTCGATCGATTGGCATCTGCCGAAATCTAGATCGATGCGATAAACCCGTCCAACTAGTAATTTGAGTGAGATATAGCGACGCAGTCGATACGCTGTGCGGCACGAGAGCCGTTCTCTGCAGGAGCCTCCTTATGGCTCGCGCATCAGAAACAGGCGGGCGCCGACCTGCAGCCTCAGGCGACCCTCCACGGTCTCCAGATCCAGGCCGGTTGCCGCTGAAAGTCCATCCATTCGGTAGCGAAGGGTGCTGATGTGCACGCCCAGGCGCGCTGCCGTGCGCTGCAGGTGGAACCCTTCCTCGGCCAAGGCGAGCGCGGTGTCCAGTAGCGTAGCGGACCTCTTGCTTTCGCGCAGAGGCGCGAACAGACGTTTCAGGAACTTCTCCTGGGCCGCGACATCGCCGCGCAGGACTCGCGGGAAGAGCAGCTCATCGTAGTGGTGTACGCGACCTGGCTTGAGGTGATCGATCAGCTCTGCGACTTCGACTCCGGCTCGTCTCATCCCCTCGATCCCTGCGTTGACCTGACTGACACCCATCGCCAGGCGCGAGGCCGGCAGCTCGCTCCACCAGGCGACGACGTCCAGGCGTTCAGGAACGAGCAACTGGACCTGGTTGGCGGTCAAGGACACGATCGACCGAATCCCCCTCTGCTGCAGGCTTCTGGAGACCAGCAAGGCCACGCGATCTCGCTTCTCGAAGCCTTCGCGAGATAGCGGGTTCGGCTCGTCCAGAAGGATGGCACATAGCCGATACCGCGATGCACTGTCCCATCCGAGTAGCTTGGCGCGTTCGACGGACTGGGGCTTATCCTCGAAACGTCCTTCGATGAGCGAAGCGACCAGTGCGTACCCGAGTCGGGCTTCCTGCAAGGACAACTCGCGCTGATGCGAAATCTGGAGCGCGGCGACGGTGCCGGCATGTTCGATCGCGCGCATGTCCAACGCGCTCAGTGGCTCCTGCCCTTCGTCGACGAAGACGAAACCCACGCAATCCGTTCGAACCCGCGCGGCGTAGCCAACGAATGTCGAGCCGTCGCTCGGGATCGCGATTCGAGTCGGGCGCGTCGCCGCCCTCAACGGCTCGATCTCTCCGGCAGCCTCCAGCGTACCGAACGCGTCCGCGACTCGAGACTTCGTCACCGAGCGGCCGGCAAGAGCTTGCCCGTATATGCCCAGGGCCAGGCCGTCGGCCGACACGATTTCGACGGGCCTGCGGAGCACTCTCGCCAACACCTCCGCGACATCGCTCAGGCTGCTTCCAGAGACCGCGGCTTCCGTCAACTCGCGATGGATCTGTTCGGAGCGGACGAGGGCCTTGCCTTGTTGATCGACGAGCTCGCGGTGAACTGCGAGCGTGATCTCGCTGAATGGCACCTCCCAGGGAATCTCGATGAGCGGCAGGCCGGCGCGCTCGGCGGCGTCAATGCTGGATCGGGGGAAGTGGCTCAAGAAGTGCGGAACCGCCAGCACGACACCGCAGATGCCCTTCTCGGCCAGTTGCTCGACGACCGTTGCCGCCGCGGCGTCATCTTTCGGCCAGTTGTAACCGGTACTGAGCAGGAGGTGACCTTCCTTCACCCATGAGGCGATGTCGGGATGGTCGACCACTTGGACCCAGCTGATCTCGCGCCCAAGGCAATCGGCGCCGGAGACCACGGTTGCAGCGGACAAAGGAGAAGCGGTCAGTGCTTCAGAGAGCTTCATCGATCTAATTTTGTACTAAAAGTCGTAATTTAGGGTTTTGGAATTCGATTTTTCGTACATATCTTTGATGCGTAGGCAGCCCTAAGCTTCGATGGACAGACAAACCGCTTCAGGACAGGCATCCGCATGCACAAGCAAACTTCCGCAGACCCGGCGCGGCTCGAACGCCGCCGGGCGAACCTTGCCCGCGAAGGGCTGATGCTCCATCCCGTCGATCTGCAATGGGGCGAAGGTGCCTAACCGACCATGAGCGCCCATCATTTGTCGCAGTTTGAAGCCATCGTCGGACCGGCCTATTGCCTGACCGACGCAGGCGAGATGCCGGACTTCACGACCGACTATCGCAAGATCTACGTCGGCCGAGCCATGGCGGTTGTGAGGCCGGCCCATACGCAGCAGGTCAGCGACGTGATGCGCTACTGTCACCAGAACGACATCACCGTCGTGCCGCAGGGTGGCAACACGTCGCTGCTTGGCGGAGCGGTCCCAGCGGTCGACCGGTACGACTTGCCGTGCGTCGTGCTCAGCCTTGCTCGGCTCAACCGAGTCCTGTCCATCGATACGACCAACAACACGATGCTCGTAGAGGCCGGGGTGACCCTCAACGACGCTCGGGAGGCCGCGGGCAGCGAGCAGCGACTATTCCCCCTGCGAATCGGTTCCGAAGGGACATGCCAGATCGGCGGCAACCTGTCCACGAACGCCGGCGGTACGGCGGTGCTGCGCTACGGGAACATGCGCGACCTCGTCCTGGGACTCGAGGTCGTGCTGCCAGACGGAGCCATCTGGAATGGCCTGCGCGCCTTGCGCGGGGACAACGCCGGCTACGACCTGAAGCACGTCTTCATCGGTTCGGAAGGCACCCTTGGGATTATCAATGCTGCCGTACTGAAGCTGTTCCCACAGCCGCGGTCGACATCGACAGCCCTGCTAGCGACGAAAGACCCTGAATCGGCCGTTGCGCTCCTGAGTCACCTGAAGTCAAGGCTGGGCAACGACATAACGGCGTTTGAGCTGATTTCGGCTCCGGCGCTCGAGCTTGTCCTGGCGCACATGAACCCCGGCGAATCGCTGTTTAGAGCGCACCACGACTGGATGATCCTGATCGAGGTCGTGTCGAACCTGCCGCAAACCGATGCCGACGAAGCTTTCCAGGGCGCGCTCAACGACACGTACGAGTCGGGACTGGTACTGGACGCATTGCTTGCCAGTTCGGAATCCGCTGCACGCCGGTTCTGGCAATTGCGCGAAGAGATTTCGGACGCGCAGACACGAACCGGCGGCAGCGTTCGCTGCGATATTTCGGTGCCGCTGTCGGCGATCCCGGAGTTCATCCTCGAGGCCTCTGCGCAGGTACTGCGGATCGAGCCGAGGACTCGCATGGTGATCTATGGACACCTGGGCGACGGCAATGTCCATTTCAACCCGCTGCGGCCTGCCGACATGCCGGCGGCCGATTTCATGGCCGCCAACAGCAAACGCATCACGCAGGTCGTCGACGACCTGGCTATGTCGATGGACGGATCAATATCTGCCGAACACGGCGTTGGCGTCGCCAAGCGGGACGAGTTGCTGCAGGTCAAGTCCGAGCCGGAATTGCTGATTTGCTGGCGCATCAAGAAGGCCCTCGACCCCAAGGGCCTGCTGAATCCGGGCAAGGTCTTGCCTGTCCTCCGATCCGCGACCGGGAGCATCGCATGAGCGATATCCACCAGGCTTTCGAGTCCGTCGACATCCGCATCGGACGCGTTATCGGCGCCGAACTGAACCCGAAGGCGAGGACGCCGGCCTTCAAGATGACCCTCGACTTCGGCGAGCTGGGCACGCGCACCTGCAGCGGCCAGTATCCGGCCGTCTACCAGGCCGAACAGATCATCGGTAAGCAGGTCGTCTGCGCCATGAACCTCGGGAGCCGGCGGATCGCAGGCTTCGAATCTCAGGTCTTGATGCTGGGGGCTCCCGACGCCGACTGCCACGCGGTGTTCCTCACGACGGAGCGCGACGTACCGCTCGGCGCAAGAGTGTTCTGAACCGACCCGCCCATCTGAAAAGGTAAATGAAGTGACCAACCAACAAAGCCTTATCGAACTCGACCGCCGCCATTGGGTGCACCCGGTCGTCTCGCCAAGTCAACACGAGATCGTCGGCGCGACGGTCTGGAAATCCGCCGAGGGCGTACACCTGATCGACAGCGCCGGGCGACGCGTCCAGGATGCGTTCTCCGGCCTTTGGTGCGTGAACGCCGGCTACGGCCAGCCCTCGGTCGTCGCTGCGGCGACCGAGCAAATGACACGGCTGCCGTACGCCACGGGCTATTTCCACTTCGCGAGCGAGTCGGCGATCCGCTTGGCCGCCCGACTATGCGAGCTCACCCCGGCAGGCCTCGATCGCGTGCTGTTCGGACAAGGCGGCTCGGACGCCGTCGACACGGCGGTGCGTCTGGTGCGCTACTTCTTCAACGTCACCGGCCGCCCCGACAAGAAGCACTTCATCGCCTGCGAGCGCGGCTACCACGGTAGTTCGACAACGGGCAGCGGCCTGACGGCGCTTCCCGTGTTCCAGGAGCACTTCGACGTGCCGTCGCCGCTCCAGCATCACATCCCGTCGCCCTATCCCTACCGGCATCCCGACGGTCCGGACGAGAGCGCTGTGCTCGCCAGCACCGTCCGGGCGCTCGAGAACAAGGTGGACCAGTTGGGCGCAGAGAACATCGCCGCATTCATCTGCGAGCCGATCCAGGGCTCCGGGGGTGTCATCGTTCCCCCGCAGGGCTATCTCCGCGCGATCCGCGACGCCTGCGACCGGCTGGGCATACTGATGATCGTGGACGAGGTGATAACCGGATTCGGGCGGACGGGCCCGATGTTCGCCTGCCTGGCCGAGGGCGTCAGCCCCGACATACTGATCCTCGCGAAGGGGCTGACGTCCGGCTACGCACCGATGAGCGCGACGGTTATCTCCGAATCGCTCTACCAGGGCATCGCCAACGGTACCCGTGCCGACACGCCGCTGGGCCACGGACAGACCTACGCCGGCCATCCCGTCAGTGCAGCCATCGCCAACGCGGTCCTGGATCTCTACCTGCAAGGCGGGCTTCTCGAGAACGGCAGAGTCGTCGGCGACTACTTCATGAAACGCCTGCGCGAACTCGAGGAGTTGCCCCATGTCGGCGAGGTGCGCGGTCGCGGCCTGCTGGCCGGCGTCGAACTCGTCGCCGACAAGGCCTCCCGGGCCAAGCCGCCTGCCCAGGCCAAGCTGGGCCAGCGTGTGCTCAAGCATGCGTTCGACGACGGGCTGGTTTTCCGGGCCTTCAACGACGACATCCTGGGCTTCGCACCCGCCCTCACCTACACCAAGGGGGACGTCGACGTCGTCCTCACCAAACTGCGCAGCGCCATCGTGCAGGCCTGTTCCGAAATCTTCTAACCAGGAGCAATCATGAAACTCTCCGACTTCAAGGTTCTGACCTTCGACACCTACGGCACCCTGATCGACTGGGAGACCGGCATCTACAACGGGCTGGCGCCGCTGGTCGAGAAGGCCGGCCTAGATGACAATCCTCGCGACGAGATACTGGGCGTCTTCGCCGAGCACGAGAGCGACCAGGAGGCCCAGACGCCGGCGATGGTCTACATGCAGTTGCTGTCGGTGGTCTACAAGCGCCTGGCCAAGGTCTGGGACGTCAAGGTCACCGACGAGGAAGCGAACATCTTCGGCGCCTCGGTGCCCGACTGGCCGGAGTTCGGCGACTCGCCGCGCGCGCTGCAGTACCTCAAGAAGCACTTCAAGCTGGTCACCCTGACCAACTGCGACCGGCTGTCCTACCGCGGCAGCAACGCTCGCCTGCGCATCGAGTACGACGCGATCTACACCGCGCAGGACATCGGTTCCTACAAGCCGTCCCCCCGCAACTTCGAGTACATGCTCAAGCGGCTGAAGGACGACTTCGGCCTCGAGAAGAAGGACATCCTGCACACGGCGCAGAGCCTGTTCCACGACCATGCGCCAGCCAACGATTTCGGCCTGGCCAGCGCCTGGATCGACCGTCGCCACGCCGAAAACGGCTGGGGCGCGACCATGGCGCCGGCTGGCACGCCGAAGTACAACTTCCGCTTCAACAGCATGATCGATATGGCCAGGGCCCACCAAGCCGAGCTGCGGGCGGCCTGACATGACTCACTTCAAGGACGTCGCCCTGCTGCGCCAGCAGGTCTTCATCAACGGCGAATGGCGCGATGCGGTCAGCGGCAAGGTACTGGAAGTGCTGGATCCCGCCAACGGGCAGCACATCGGCAACGTGCCGTCGTGTGACGAGCAAGACACACGTGCGGCGATTGAGGCGGCAGAAGCGGCGTTGCCCGCGTGGAGCGCGATGACCGCTCATGCCCGCGCGGCGCTCCTGCGCCGCTGGCACGACCTCATGCTGCAGCACGCCGACGACCTCGCACTGCTGATGACGTTGGAGCAAGGCAAGCCCCTTGCCGAAGCCAAGGGCGAGATCCTCTACGGGGCGTCCTTCGTTCAGTGGTTCGCGGAGGAAGGCATCCGTGCGTACGGCGAAACCATCCCGGCCACCCAAGCCAACCGCCGGATCCTCACCCGCAAGATCCCCGTGGGTGTCTGCGCCGCAATCACGCCGTGGAACTTCCCCAACGCGATGATCACGCGCAAGCTGGCCCCCGCGCTGGCCGCGGGCTGCACCGTCGTCGTCAAGCCCTCGGAGCTGACGCCGTTCTCGGCGCTCGCCTTGGCCGAGCTCGCCACGCGCGCGGGCATTCCGGTGGGCGTGCTCAACATCGTCACGGGCTTGCCCGAGGCCATAGGCGGCGAGCTGACATCCAACCCGGCCGTGCGCAAGCTGACGTTCACCGGCTCCACGCGCGTCGGCAAGATCTTGCTGCGCCAGTGCGCCGACACGGTCAAGCGCGTCAGCATGGAGCTCGGCGGCAATGCGCCGGTCATCGTGTTCGACGACGCGAACCTCGACCAGGCAATCGCCGGCATC
>Ga0116226_10000546_pt1 | contig 32127 bp, 31 predicted proteins | sample S1TSphfallax_FD_89692 | JGI IMG/M metagenome (GOLD analysis project Ga0116226, IMG submission 89692) | Host-associated microbial communities from peat moss isolated from Minnesota, USA - S1T2_Fa - Sphagnum fallax MG | ecosystem: Host-associated > Plants > Peat moss > Unclassified | place: USA...
AAATCGCGCGCGGAAAACTCTCATGGTTCACACGAGGAATCCGTACCGCCATGAAACTCTTCCTCAAACTCAGCCCACTCCCCAAACTCTGGACGACCTGCCTAAACTGATGGATGGTGAGGGTGACAGCTTCACCGTCGTCACATTCTCAGATACGATTTACAGCACAATCGAATTCTCTGCGATAAACAACAAGGGAATCGTTGTCGGAAGCGTATCTAGTAACAATGTAACGCATGGCCTGATCTACGATACCAATGCCAATACCGCGCAGATACTGGATGCGCCGTTGATCTCATCAGGGACGACCATCAGCGGAATAAATGATTCGGGTGCCATTGTTGGCTTTTATCCAGTTTCTAACGGCAAAGGTGGAAATAAGACCGTCGGCTTCGTCGCCTATCCGTAACTTGCGTTGGCAGGCCCCTCGTGACGGCCTGCCTCGTCCCCTACCCGCGCAACACGCCGCCGGTCGCTTTTGCCACCTGTTGCACCAGCGCCTTCGAGAACGCCTCGATTTCCGGCTCGGTTAGTGTCGCCTCGCTCGGTTGCAGCGTCACCGTAATCGCTAGTGATTTCTGCCCTTCCGGTACACCCGGACCGGTATAGAGATCGAATAGCCGGACATCGCTGATCAATTTCCGATCGACGCCGCGCGCCGCGCGCAACACCTGCTCTGCCGTCACGGCCTGATCGACAATGAAGGCGAAATCCCGCGCGACCGGCTGAAACGCAGAAAGTTTCAGCGCCGGCCGCTGCTTGGTTTTGGCGAATGGGATAATATCGAGATAAAGCTCGAACCCGACCGCCATCCCCTTCATCCCGAGCCCGGTGCGGAGCCGCGGATGAATCTCGCCGAAATGGGCGAGCACGGTTTTTGGGCCCAGCCGGATCGAACCTGCGCGGCCCGGGTGGTACCAGCCCGGCGGATCTGTGGTCACCTGCAGATTTTCGACCAGCACGCCGGATGCGGCGAGCGCGGCGAACGCATCTTCCTTGGCATCGAACGGATCGACCGCGCGGCCCGCGCCGTTCCAGGATTTGGCGACAAACTGCCCGACACGAATCCCGGCAGCCACCAGCGCCTGCCCCTCCGGCGCATCGCTGCGGTATTGCGGCCCGACTTCGAACAGCGCGAGATCGCTATAGCCGCGATCGGCATTGCGTGCCGCCGCCTGCAACAGATTCGGCAGAATCGTCGGGCGCATTACGTCGAGATCGGCGCTGATCGGGTTGGCGACGCGGAGCGCTTCGGACGATGGCCCGAAAATCGCGCCGTTCCCGATGCGCAGAACATCACTCGGCATGAAGCTGTAGGTGACGGCTTCATCAAGACCGCGGCTTGCCAGCACGCGGCGTACTAAGGCCGCGCGGCGCTGCCCCGGATCAAGCGCCGACACCGGCAAGGCGGTATCGCGCGGCAGAGGCTGCACCGGGATATGGTCATACCCGTTGATCCGCAGGATTTCCTCGATGAGATCCGCCTCGCCTTCAATGTCGGCGCGCCAGGATGGCACCGTGACCTGAAAGGCGGTGCCGTCTGGCTCGACCGTGCAGCCGAGTGTCTCCAGAATGCGGATGATCTCCGCATCCGGTACCGAGAGCCCGCCAAGCGACTCCACCCGATCCGGGCGGAGCGTCAGGCCGCGTTGCCAATCCCGCTCTTGGCCCGCAACGATGATCGCACCGGCCTCGCCACCGGCGATCTCCAGCACAAGCTGAGTCGCCCGCTCCATCCCGTCGAATACGAAGGCGGGATCGAGCCCGCGCTCGAATCGATAGCGCGCATCGCTTTGCAAATTGAGCTGCCGGCCGGTCGCCGCGGTGCGTACCGGATCGAACAAAGCGGCCTCGATCACGATATCGGTGGTTGCCTCTGAGCATCCCGTCGAGGCGCCGCCGATGACGCCGGCGAGGCTGATCGGCCCACTCGCATCGGCAATGACTGTCATGCCCGGCTTCAGCGGATAGGTTTTGCCGTTAAGCGCCTCCAGTGACTCACCGTCGATCGCCGAGCGAATCACGAGATCGCCCGACAGCTTGGCGGCATCGAACACATGGAGCGGGCGCGCGAGATCGAAGGTCATGAAGTTGGTGATATCGACCAGCGCTGAAATCGGCCGCACCCCGATCGAGACCAGGCGATCTTGCAGCCATTGGGGGCTAGGGCCATTGCGGACGCGCCGAATCGTCCGCGCGACAAAGAGCGGGCACGCATGGGGGTCTTCGATGTGAATGCGCCGCGGATCGTCGAACTGGCCCGGGTGGGTTCGGGTTTGGAGTGGGATCAGCGATCCCAGCCCCGAAGCCGCAAGATCCCGGGCGATACCGCGCACGCCCAAACAATCGGCACGGTTGGCCGTGATCTTGACGTCAAGCAGGGGATCGTCGAGACCAGCGAACGTGGCAAAGCCGACGCCCACCGGGGCATCCGCCGCCAGCTCGACAATCCCATCGCGATCTTCTGTAATACCGAGTTCATAACCTGAACAGAGCATTCCGTTCGAGTCGACACCGCGAATCACGCTGGGCTTCAGCACCAACCCCGTCCGCGGGATCGTGGCACCGGCGGGCGCGAACACGACTTTGAGCCCAGCGCGGGCATTGGGCGCGCCGCACACGACCTGCAGCGTATGGTCGCCGAGATCGACCCGGCAGACACGCAGCTTGTCGGCATTGGGGTGCGGTTCGGCGGACAGGACATGGCCGATCTTGAACGGTGCCAATTCGGCGGACCGATCTGTCACCCCATCAACTTCGAGGCCAAGCATGGTGAGACGCTGGACGATCTCGTCCAACTCGGCATCGGTTTCGAGATGGGTTTTCAACCAGGAAAGTGTGAACTTCATCGTCCGAGTCCTCCGACCATGCTGGGGCGGTCGAGCGGCACGAAGCCGTAATGTTTCAGCCAGCGAATATCCGACTCATACATGGTCCGAAGATCCGAGATGCCATGCTTCAGCATCGCAATCCGCTCGATTCCCATCCCGAAGGCAAAGCCCTGATACCGATCGGGATCGATGCCGCAATTGGCCAGGACTTTCGGATGCACCATGCCGCAGCCCAGTATCTCCAGCCACTCGCCGAAATTACCGAGCGTGAGTTCGCCGCCCGCACGGCGGCAGCCGATATCGACCTCCGCCGAAGGCTCGGTGAACGGGAAATAGCTCGGCCGAAAGCGCAGCGGCAGATCATTGATGCCGAAGAACGCCCGGCAGAATTCCAGAAGACAGCCCTTGAGATGGCTCATCTTGGTCTTCTCGTCGATCACCAGACCTTCAACCTGATGGAACATCGGCGAATGGGTCGCATCCGAATCATAGCGGAAGGTGCGGCCCGGCACGATAATCCGGAGCGGCGGTCGCTCGCTCAGCATCGTACGCACCTGGACCGGCGAGGTATGGGTGCGCAAGACTTTGCGCGTCCCATCCGGCTTTTCCGGCAGGTAGAACGTGTCATGCTCCTGCCGTGCCGGGTGATCGGGCGGGATATTCAGCGCGGTGAAATTATAGAAATCGTCTTCGATATGCGGGCCTTCGGCGACTCGGAACCCCATCTCGCCGAAGATCGCGACGATTTCATCCACCGTCTGGCTGATCGGATGGATGCGGCCGGTGCGAACGCCCGGCACTGGCAGCGTCACATCGATCCGTTCGGTGACAAGGCGCTGCGCCAGTGCCGCTTCAGCAAGCTGTAGCGCCGCCGCGTCGATCGCGCCCTGAATCTCATCCTTCAGAAGATTGAGCGCCTGCCCCGCCTCGCGGCGCGCATCGCCCTGGAGCTGACCCAGCGCCTTCATCCGCTCGGTGACCTCGCCTTTACGGCCGAGGGCGGCAACCCGAACCTGCTCAAGTGCGGTTGACGAGGTTGCCGCGGCGATCTCTGCCAGCAGCTGGGTTTTCAAGGCGTCCAACGCGTCCATTTCGCCTCCAGACACGAAAAAGGGCCGAAGCATGACTTCGGCCCTTGGGATAGTCTCTATGCCGGGCGCCCGTCAGGGGCTGCATCGGCATAGCAAGCGGGCCGTCAGGATCGGACGCCGGTAAATCGACGATCGAGGCTGGAACGGACCATGCTGAATTACGCCGCTTGCTTGGCGGCAAGCGCCTGCTGCGCCGTCTCAACGATGCTCTTAAATGCTTCCGGCTGGGTAATCGCCAGATCGGACAGAACCTTACGGTCGAGTTCGATACCCGCGAGCTTCAGCCCGTTGACCAGCTGCGAGTATTTCAGCCCATGGGCCCGCGCGCCGGCATTGATGCGCTGAATCCACAAGCCGCGGAAACTGCGTTTCTTATTGCGCCGATCGCGATAGGCATAGCGTAACGCCTTCTCGACCTTTTCGATCGCGACGCGATAGGCCTTGCTGCCCCGGCCGCGATAGCCCTTGGCAAGATTCAGGATCTTTTTGTGGCGGGCGTGCGTAATTACGCCCCTCTTAACACGTGCCATGTCTCTAGCCTCTCAGATAGGGCATATAGGTCAGCACCAAATTCGTGTCGCCTTTTTGCAGCGTCACGGTGCCACGTGCCTTGCGCTTCATCTTTTGCGGCTTGGAGATCAGGCGATGACGCTTATGCGCCACGTTCATCTTGATCTTGCCGGTCGCGGTGCGGCTGAACCGCTTCTTCGCGCCGGACTTCGTTTTCATCTTGGGCACTTTGCCATCCTTGCATAAAACAGGTTGATCGGCGACGGCGAGGCATGCCCTACGGCGCTCGCGCGCGGCCCCAGCCGCCGAGTGAGGGCGTGCTTATAGGGGAGCCGGCTCTGAAACGCAAGCGCACGCCGGGAACCCTGTCCTGCTTTCGCCGTGGATCTCAGGACGCGGGCGGGGCCGTCGCGACCATCGATGCTCGCGCTGCGAACCCGTCATAAAACGCGGCGAGACCCGGGCGCGTCGTGCGCCAGCCCTCTTCCGCGAACCGAAAATCGAGATAGGCGAGCGCGCAGGCTATGGTAATCGTGCCGATCGTCGGTTCGGGCGCAAACCCTGCCGCTTCATGCTCCAGCCCATCTAGCGTTTGGCGAATCTTCAGCATCTGGCCGTCGACCCACGCCTCCCACTGCTTCTCGACCGGACGGAGTGCCCGCTCATAGCGAATCAGGATAGCCGCATCGAGCAACCCGTCAGCCGCCGCCTGCTGCCGCAGCGCGGCCCAGCGGCGCGGCCCGGAAGCGGGCAGTAGGACCGGCGCGCCATCCAGCGCATCGAGATACTCGGCAATGACCGGGCTATCGTAGAGCGCGGTGCCATCTTCCAGCACCAGAGCCGGCACCTTGCCGAGCGGATTGACCGCTGCAAGCGTGCCATTGTGACTTACCGGCGTGGCTGACGCGGGCAGCGTTTCAATGCGGTCGATCAGGCCGCGCTCATACGCGACCACCATGACCTTGCGCACATAGGGCGAGGTGTTGCTGTAATAGAGCTTCATCACTGTGATTCCCTGCTCATCAAAAACTGTCTTTGCGCCGGCGCAATTCAGCAAACACGGCAATCGGATCCTCGCCGGAGAGCCCAACCGCCGCCTGGACCGCGGGTTCAGCGGAGCGCAGGAACGGGTTGGTGGCGCGCTCGACCCCGATAGTCGATGGAATAGTCGGCTGCCCCGCGGCGCGTAACCGGCGGATTTCTTCCGCGCGCTGCTGCAATTCCGCGTTCTCGGGCTCGATCGACAGCGCAAACCGGCAATTGGCTTCGGTATATTCATGGCCGGAATAGACACGCGTATCGTCAGGCAATGCCCGCAGCGCCTCGAACGAGCGCCACATCTGCGCGGCCGTACCCTCGAACAGCCGGCCGCACCCGAGCGAGAACAAGGTATCGCCGCTGAACAGCGCCTTATCCGCCTCGGAATAGAGCGCAATATGGCCGGAGGTATGGCCGGGTGTCTCGATCACCCGAAAGCGGGCATTGCCGACACTGTAGATATCGTCCTGGGCCAGCCCGACACCCAGCGTCGGAATGCGATGCCGATCTGCCGCCGGGGCTGCCACCACCGCCCCTGTCGCTTCGATCAGCCCCTCATTGCCGCCGATATGATCGCCGTGATGGTGCGTGTTCAGAATATGCCCGAGCCGATATCCGGTTTCGGCCAGCACATCGAGCACAGGCGCCGCCTCGCTGGGGTCGACGATCGCCGTCTCGCCCGTCGCCTCGTCATGCAGCAAATAGCCGTAATTATCCGAGAGCAGCGGCACCAACCGGATTTCGAGCGCCATGTCATCCCTCCAGCACCATGATTTCGTCTACATTTTAATCATGATTTTAGGCGCGAGCCATGTTTGCCTTGCTGGCGTCCCTACACGCCGACACAGATCCGCGATAAACTCATCGCCATGCAAACTGACGTGATCGACCTGCGCGATTTCTATGAGACCAGCCTTGGGCAGGTCGCGACCCGAATGCTGCGCCGCCGGATCCGCATGATGTGGCCGTCTCTGGACGGGCAGCGGTTGGTTGGTCTCGGATATCCTGTGCCCTATCTCAGACCCTATTTGGGCGAGGCCGAGCGCGTGATCGCGTTCATGCCGGCCGCCCAGGGCGTGCTGCCCTGGCCACGCGATGGGTTGAATGTCGCAGCTTTGGCCGATGAGGCGGAATTGCCGCTGCAAGATTCCTCGATCGACCGAGTTCTGCTGGTCCATGCTTTGGAATGCACCGAACAGGTCAGGCCGATGCTGGCCGAAGTATGGCGGATTCTAGCGAGCGGCGGCCGTGCCCTGTTCATTGTGCCCAATCGCCGCGGCATCTGGGCGCGGCTCGATCGGACACCGTTCGGCGCCGGGCATCCCTATACCCAAGGACAATTATCGCGGCTGCTGCGCGATGCCGCCTTCACACCGGTCGCCGCCGCCCAAGCCTTGTTCGTGCCGCCGACCAACTCCCGCATGGTGCTGTCGGCCGCTTTGGCCTGGGAAGGCGCCGGGCCGCGCTGGTTCACCAGCTTCTCCGGTGTGGTCCTGATCGAGGCGACCAAGCAGATCTACGCCAAACCGAAAAGCGCCGTCGCGCGCCAGCGTCAGCTCGCTTATCGGCCGGTGGTCACGCCGATTTGATGCGGCGGTAGCTAATGGCGCTGACAAACCCACCTGAAGTGAGGCTGCCTATGGATTCGGCAACTGAGAGCGCGCTACACGACCATATTTTCCTCAGCGCCGGTCATGCGGAGTCTGAACGGCGAACCTGGTGGGTGATCGGCCTCTGCGGCGCCATGATGGTGCTAGAGATCGTCGGCGGGCTCGCCTTCGGATCGATCGCTCTCGTTGCGGATGGGCTCCACATGAGCACCCATGCCGGCGCTCTATTATTGGCGGCGCTGGCCTATCGTTATGCCCGTCAATATGCCCGCGATGCGCGCTTCAGCTTCGGCACGGGTAAGCTTGGGGATCTTGCCGGCTTCACCAGTGCGATCGTGCTGGCGATGATCGCGCTCTTGATCGGTTACGAGGCGGTGAGCCGCTTCATAGCGCCGGAAACGATCCATTTCGTCGAGGCCATTCCGATCGCTATTCTGGGCCTCATCGTCAATATCGGCAGCGTCTTTCTGTTAAGCGGCGGCGATCACCACCATCACGGACATGGCCATGGCCATCATCATGGTCACGGGCATGACCATGGGCATGATCACGACGACGCCCAAACCGTCGCCACGCCTCATGGCCGGCTGTCACTCAGCGTGTTCGAGGATGGGGTGCCGCCGGTCTTTCGGCTGACGGCAGAAACCGGTCCGCTGCCGTCAGCCGAAGCAATCTCGATCGAAACGCTCCGCCCAGACGGCGTGCGACAAACTTTCAGTCTGCGCAGCATCGCGGATGGTCTCGAAAGCCTGGAGACGATTCCGGAACCTCATGAATTCGTCGCAGTGCTGAAACTTGAGGGCACGATTTACAGCATCGCTTTCACGGAGCATGCCCATGCAGCCGGCGACAAATCTCACCACGACAACAACATGCGCGCAGCGATCGTCCATGTGCTGGCCGATGCGGCGGTGTCGGTGCTGGTCATTCTGGGACTGATCCTCGCCTGGAGCTTCGGCTGGGTCTGGATGGATCCGCTCGCCGGTATTATCGGTGCCGGCGTGATCGCCGCCTGGTCCTATGGCCTCATCCGCGATACCGGCGCCATTCTGCTCGACATGGTCCCGGATCAGAAAGTGGCGAGCGAGCTACGGCGGGCGGTCGAAGCGGAAGGCGATCGGGTCGCCGACCTGCATCTTTGGCGCCTGGGTCCTGGCCATCTTGGCGCGATCCTAGTTGTCGCAACAGAACAAGCGGCGCGCGGGCCAGGGTTTTATCGTCAACTCATCGGGCGGTTCGGCAGCCTGTCCCATGTAACGATCGAGGTCATCGGCGCAGATCGCGTCGCGCTCTAACCAGAAGCTGGTATGACCATGGATCCGCTGGCATAATCGGTTGTGTCGTTAATCTGAATCTTTGATCATGCCCTATCTTCTCATCGTGTGTTTGCAGATATTCTGCGTGATCCATGTGGTCCGTACCGGTCGCGAACAGATCTGGATCTATGTCCTGATCCTCCTGCCGGGCGCAGGCGTTCTCGCTTATGTGATTGCGGAATTATTGCCCGGCTGGCTGGGCGGTCATCGCGCGCGCGGGCTGAAATCCGGGGCAATCAAGACGCTCGATCCCGGTCGCACGCTGCGGCACCGGATGAACGCGCTGGAAGATGCCGACACGATCGAAAATCGCCGCCTGGTGGCCGAAGAACTGACAAGGCTCGGGCGGTTTGACGAGGCCGCCGAGGCTTATCGCAGCGGCCTCGTGGGTATTCATGCAGACGACCCGTCGCTGCTGCTTGGCTTTGCCCGCGCGAGCTACGGTGCCAATCACCCCGAAACGGCGCTGGCCGCACTCGATCAGCTGCGCGCTGCCGATCCCAAATTCCAATCCGCCGAAGCCCATCTGCTCTATGCCAAAAGCCTCGAGGCGCTAGGCCGCGATAGTGAGGCCGCAGAGGAATACGACCACCTCGTCGGCTATGCCCCCGGGGAGGAAGTCCGCTGCCGCTACGCGCTGCTGCTGCAACGCACGGGCCGCTCCGAAGCCGCGCAATCGCTGTTCGGCGAGATCCTGAGCCGGACGCGTCGCGCCCCGAGCCGCTATCGCCGCGCGGAACGCGAATGGATCGACACGGCCCGGCGGGCTGCGGGATAAGTCTTTCCTGAAAACGCCGTTTGGCAGCCGCGTTGTAGCCCCAATCGTGCTCGAGGATGCCCTCTCTATAGATGGTGGGGACATCCTGAAAATGACCGATATTTCGACGAAACTGCGGCCGCTGGGGCTCGCTTTGCTGATGCTAACGATTGCGGGATGTACGCGGTCCATTTCAAATTCCGGTTACGGCGCGGATCATCAGCCGAACCCGTTCTATAAGGGTGAACTCGAAGCCTATGACGTGTTGGGCGTCGATCCGTCACAGCAAATAACCGATGCCGATATAAAGGCTGCGAACATTACCCGTGCGCCAATAACCCTGCGCAAGGGTTCGGCGATCATGCTAGTTCAGTCCGGAGCCGCCTTCGCCGATCAGCCGATGGTCGACGATTTGTCGCGCTATTACGATGTATCAAGTTTCAGCGGGGTGCCGCTCCCCGATAAGCGCTTTTGCGGGCATGATGACGCGACCGCCCCGTCTTATTCAAAGCTGCTGCGCCTCGCCGCCGCGAAGGGCGGTTTCGATGCCATTATCGTTTATTGGGGTGTGCTCGAGTCCGCGACTGAAGGGCTTGGCACCAAGGCGGTGTCGTGGGTCCCGATCATCGGCGGGGTCATTCCGGACGAAACGCAGCATCTGCGCATTCGGGTCATGCTCGCCGTGATCGATGCCCATACCGGCCAATGGACCAGCCTGCAAGTCGCCCCGCCGGACGATACAGCGATCAGCAACGATCATAGCCGCGCGGCCTCGGATCAGCGTCAGGTGGAATTGCTGAAGACAGCCGCCTACCATGCCGCAACCGAACTGGTGGTGGCAAAGTTCAGCCGATAGACCGCCGCAACAAAAACACCGCCTGCTCGGCCAGCCAGTTCGCCCGCCGGCTATCTGCTGCGAAATGATACGGACGTCCGGTGCGGTCGAGCATTTGGGCGCGTTCGATCTCAAGACCGAGTTCTGCCGCGAGTGACAGAAAATCGCTCAGCGTGCAGAGATGAATATTCGGCGTGTCGTACCATGAATGGTCCAGTAGCGCGCTTTTCGGCATCCGGCCGCCGGCCAGCAAGCCGAGCCGCACGCGCCAGAAACCGAAATTGGGGATCGAGACGATGGCCCGTCGGCCGATCCTGGCAAGGTCAGCCAAGACCGCACGCGGCCGGCGGGTCGCCTGCAGCGTCTGGCTCAGGATCACATAATCGAAGGCGCCCGCGGGATAGGCTGTGAGATCGTTATCCGCGTCGCCCTGGATCACCGATAAGCCATTGCGCACGCAGGCATTCACGCCTTGCTGGGATAATTCCATGCCGCGCGCATCGACCGCTTTCTCCGCCGCGAGATAGGCCAGAAGGGCGCCGTCGCCGCAGCCGATATCCAATACGCGGCTGCCCGGCTCGACGAGATCGGCGATCAGCTTCAGGTCGGTGCGGAGCCCGCCCGGCTCCAGCCTTTCGACCATATCGAACTGAACGGCGTCGGTGCCTATCGCCATGACAGACCCCGATGCTTGGCGCAGCCATCCAGGAACCCGTTCAGCGTTCGGAAGAATTCCGGCTGGTTCAGCAAAAACGCGTCATGGCCGGCATCGGTTTCGATCTCGACGAAACTCACATTCGCCGCCGCAGCGTTTAACGCGTGAACGATTTCTCGGGCCGCCGCCGTTGGGTAGAGCCAGTCCGAGGTAAAGGAGATCACGCAATAGCGCGCTTCGGTCCCTCGGAACGCTTCGGCCAGACTGCCGCCATGCTCGGCCGCGAGGTCGAAATAGTCGCAGGCCCTGGTGATATAGAGATAGGCGTTGGCGTCGAACCGATCGACGAACGAATTCCCCTGATGCCGCAGATAGGATTCAACCTGGAAATCCGCTTCGAACCCGTAGGTAAAGCGTGGCCTGTCCTGAAGATTGCGCCCGAATTTGCGGTGCAGCGCTGGCTCGGACAGATAGGTAATGTGCGCGGCCATGCGGGCGACGGCGAGGCCACGGCGCGGGCGTTTGCCCTGAGTGATGTAGTCGCCGTCACACCAATCCGGGTCGGCCATAATGGCCTGGCGACCAACTTCATGAAACGCGATATTCTGCGCCGAATGCCTTGGCGCCGTGGCCAGGGGTACCGCCGCAAACACGCGCTCGGGATGGGCAGCGGCCCATTGCAGGACCTGCATCCCGCCCATCGAACCACCAATGGCGCAGAAGAGCTGATCAATCCCCAGCGCGTCGAGCAGCCGGACCTGCGCTTCGACCATATCGCCGATGGTAATGACCGGAAATCCCAGTCCCCAAGGCTCCCCGGTCGCGGGATCAATCTCGGCCGGCCCCGATGTGCCGAGGCAGCCCCCCAGCACATTCGAGCAAATCACGAAATAGCGATCGGTATCGATGACCTGCCCCGGCCCGACCAGACTTGACCACCAGCCGGGCTTACCCGTGATAGGATGGGTGTCCGCGGCATATTGGTCCCCGGTCAATGCATGGCAGACCAGAATGGCATTGGATTTATCGGCGTTCAGGGTCCCGTAGGTCTGGTACCCGATCTGATAGGCGGCCAGAACCGAGCCGGATTCGAGTATCAGCGGCGTGGTGACCGCCAATAACTTCCCCGGACCGCTTGTCGCGATCCCGGCACTTAGATCCTCGTCCGGCGACATTTGCTGCTCTGACTTTCACGCCTTCGGAGCCCGATAAACTCCCGCTATCTCCGATGAGGCAGAATAGCCTGTCAATAGTTTGTTATCGCTGGACCAGCATCCTGGTCGCGGGACAACAATCAGATTGTCGAGCGGCGTGCTTCCGGCGCACGATGGGATGCTAAAGGAGCCGACTGCGGCGGTCCTGATGTCATATTAGCAATTGGCGCTTATTGGAACCATGACGATAATTGAGACGGTGCTAGGCGATATTCGAGAGGAGATCGATCGGATCGATGATCAGATCCACGATCTGCTGATCGAACGCGCGAGCCTGATCGAGGAAATCAGCCGGCGGAAAAGCGCCGCGCAGAGCCCCGTAGTGCATCCGCTTCGCGAAGCCGCAATTCTACGGCGCCTGGCCGGACGGCATCACGGGCGCTTTCCGTTCGCGGCGATCACCCGAATTTGGCGCGAAATCATCAGCACGTCGGCCCTTCTCCAACAGCCGATCAATGTGGCGGTCTATGCGCCGGCCGATACGCCCGGTCCATGGGATTTGGCGCGCGACCATTATGGCTCGCAAGTGCCGATGACGCCCTATCGGTCCACCGGCCAGATCATTCGGGCACTGAGCGACGGTTCGTTTTCGATCGGGGTCGTGCCGATGCCGGCTGAAAACGAGCCGGACCCGTGGTGGCCCCACATACGCTCGCGTGACCCGGCCTCGCCGCGGATCGTTGCGCGCCTGTCATTCAGCAAGAATGGCAATGCCCGGGCCAACGGCGATGTACTGGCCATTGCCGCCAATGCGCCCGAACTCGCCCAGTTCGACCGGGCGTTAGTCGTGATCGAGGTACCGGTGGAAACCAGTCGGACACGATTGTTGAGCAGTCTCAGCGCGATCGGGCTCCGCGGCGTGATTCTTGCGTTCGAAGGCGCCGGCGACGGGTCGGTTCTGGCCCTCGCTGAGCTGGACGGCCCGGTCGCCTGGCAAGATCCGCGCTTTTCCGCCCTCTCCGCGCAGTTGGGTGCGATATCTGACATTTATCATCTCGGTGGCTACGCCGAAAAGCTCGTCACCGCCGTCGTTTGAGGTCTGTTCGATCGTGTCATCCGTCCAAGCTGCGTCCGCAAAGCTCCTGGTCCGTCCCGGCATCCTCGATATTGAGCCGTATGTCGGCGGCGAGTCGAAGCTGGCTAATGGTCAGCGCGTCATTAAGCTGTCTGCCAATGAGAGTCCGTTGGGTCCAAGCCCGCGGGCGATCGAGGCGTATCGCGACCTGGCGGGATCGCTGCATCGTTATCCGGATGGTGGCTCGGTCGCGTTGCGCAATGCCATTGCCCGGCGATGGGACATAGAGGCTGACCGGATCGTCTGCGGTACCGGCTCGGATGAGCTGATTTCGCTGCTCTGTCGGGCCTATGCCGGCCCGGGCGATGAGGTGCTGCAGAGCCGGCACGGCTTTCTCATGTATAGCCTTGGAGCGCTCAGCGTTGGTGCCAAGCCGGTCTTCGCCCCGGAACATCAACTCATGACCGATGTCGATGCGTTGCTCGCTGCTGTTACGCCGCAAACCCGCATTGTCTTTGTCGCCAACCCGAACAACCCGACCGGCACGCTCATCCCGTCGTCGGAAATCGCCCGGCTCCATCGCGGCTTGCCGGACTCCGTGTTGCTGGTGGTCGATGCAGCCTATGCCGAATATGTCTCGCGGGACGATTACGAGCCGGGGATCGAGCTTGTGCGGCAGGCATCGAACGTCGTCATGCTGCGGACCTTCTCCAAGGTCTTCGCGTTGGGTGGGCTGCGGATCGGCTGGTCCTACGCCTCGCCTGAGGTGACCGATATTTTGAATCGAATCCGCGGTGCGTTCAACGTGACGCTGCCGACTCAAGCAGCCGCCATCGCGGCGCTGGAGGACGAGGCGTTCCTTGATCGCAGCCGAGCGCATAATGATCGCTGGCTGCCTTGGCTAACCCAACAACTGACGGCGCTCGATATCGATGTACCGCCGAGTGCTGGCAATTTTGTGCTGGCGCGATTTGAGACTGCGGCTGCGGCCGAGTCCGCGGATCATGCACTGAAACAGCAGGGAATCATCGTGCGGCGTGTGGGCGGGTATGGCTTGCCGGAATCGCTGCGTATCACGGTCGGTCTTGAGGATGAGATGCACGCCCTGGTCGCGGCACTAACGCAATGGCGCCATCGAGCATGACCGAGTACCTGTTCGATCGCGTCGCGATCATCGGGATCGGCTTGATTGGATCATCGTTAGCCCGCGCGATCCGGGCCCATGGCCTCGCGCGCTTCGTTGTAGCAGGTGACGCTTCCGTCGATGCGATCGCTACCACTCAGGCGCTGGGCATCGCCGACCACGCCACTATCGACCTCGTCGACGCGGTCAGCGGCGCTGATCTCGTGGTGATCTGCACCCCGGTGGCGACGTATGCCGCGATTATGGAGCGCATCGGGTCCCACCTTAAATCTGGCGCGATCCTGAGCGATGTCGGATCGGTCAAAGGCGCGATTCTGCCGGCACTGGCCGAACACTGCCCGCCATCGGTTCAACTGGTCCCAGGCCATCCAATCGCCGGCACCGAGCAGTCTGGTCCAGCTTCAGGCTTTGCGAGCCTGTTCGAAGGGCGATGGACGATTTTGACCCCGACCGAGCATGCCGATCCGCTCGCGGTGGAGCGTGTGAGCGCGCTTTGGCGGGGCATCGGCGCCGATGTCGCGCTGATGGAACCGCTGCATCATGACATGGTGCTGGCCATCACCTCCCATCTGCCGCATCTGATTGCCTACACGATCGTCGGCACCGCGACGGATCTGGAGGACACGCTCCAGTCCGAAGTCATCAAATACTCGGCAAGCGGCTTTCGAGATTTCACCCGCATTGCAGCCTCGGATCCGACCATGTGGCGCGATATTTTTCTGAATAACCGAGACGCGGTTCTCGAAATGCTTCAGCGCTTTACGGAGGATCTATCGGAGCTTCAGCGCGCAATCCGGCGCGGCGAAGGCAATTTCCTGTTCGACCGGTTCACCCGGGCGCGGACCATTCGGCGCGGCGTCATCGATGCAAAACAGGCCTGACTGGGGTTAGGACCGAGGCGAACGCAGCAGAAACCTAAAGCCGATTCATGGCCAGCTTATACGCGGGATGCGGACAACCCGCGCTTTTTCGACATAAAGCTGGCCGTCTTGTAGGCTGATCGGGGTTTTCAGCTCGCTGTCACCATCCGGCCCCGGTCGTGCCAAGAGCGACAGGCCGATACGCGCGAAATTCGCTTCGTCCTTTTTCATAGCCCCCTCGGCGACCAGCGCATCCAGCATCGTCGGCCAGCCGCGCAGCACCGTGCTGAAGGCGGCCAGAGGCTGCATCGACTTGTCGAGCGCGATCGTTCCATTACCTTCGATGGACAATTTCTGCCAGTTGACAGTGATATGCCGGAGCTCGATGGTGCCGCCTTGATCGCGCCAACTCGCGAGTGCCTTAGCCAGGGGCTGAGCCGGCAATACGCCATCGAGCGCGCCGTCAAGCGCGATCCGCTGAACCACCGGCCCCAACGGCCCCAACGCAGCGGGCAACTTTAAGCCTTCGAGCGTCGCGTCGAAATCAGCCGAATCGGCGCCGTGTTCCTCAGGCGGTTTGGACGGCAACAGTATATGCAGCCGCAGCGACGCAGCACTGATGGACTGCTCGCCATAAGCAGCCAGAAGCCCACCAGCTCGAACCCGCAATTCCCAGCCGCCACCGGATGCGGCAATCATATTTCCCTTGAGCTCGTGCGCGGCAACGCGCAACGCGCCGCTTTCGGTCGGGACCGTCAAGCTGATATTGTCCGGTGCCGCGAGTAGCCAGTCATTCGGCCGCCAGGGCCGCGCCTTCGCCGTTACCAATGCCGCTTCCAGTTTGGCATTGGGCAACCGCGTAAAGCCGGTGACGCTGAAGGACGGAATGTGCGCCTCCAACGCAAATGGAAATCCACCGATCTGCACTTTCTGCTGACCAACCGTAATGCCCTCGGCGGCCTGTGCCGTCTCGAACCGCTTGATCATGAGGCGGGCGCGCGATGCCTCCCAAAACCAGAGGGCGGTGTAGCAGACCAGAATACCGGTCAGCACAATGGCAGAATTGCGGAGCAGCGCGCGGCGATCAGTCATGGGACGGGCGTTATACAAGCTGAAGCCGTGCCGGTCGATGTTCCAAATACCGCATGTCGTGCAACCGAGATGCTCGCACGAGACTGGGGATGCGCCTCGCTGTTGACGGGCGGGCCGGCGCAGTGCGGAATGCACGGGTTCTGATTTCAAACGATCGACATGCACCACTGATGGACTGGATCGAAGACGCGCCCCTGCCGCCGGAACTGCGCATGCCGAGCGGTGAACTCTGGGTATTCGGCTATGGCTCGCTTATGTGGCATCCAGGCTTTCCGCACGATCTTGTTGAACCGGCCATCCTGGATGGCTGGCACCGATCCTTTTGTGTGCAAAGTGCCGGTCACCGCGGCACGCCCGAATGGCCGGGACTTGTGGTCGGGCTCCTGCCGGGCGGCCTCTGTCGCGGGCTGGCGCTCCGGGTCGAAAAACAGCATCAAGCCTCAAGCCTGAATTATCTCTGGCGCCGCGAAATGACCTTGGCAGACGGGTATCTGCCGCGCCAGGTCACTGCACTCCTGGATGACGGGCGGCGGATCGAGGCGCTGACCTTCATCGCGAATCCTGCACACGAGGCCTATGCCGGCGACTTGCCGCTCGACATCGCGGCCCAACGGATCGCAATCGCCCAGGGCCAGCGCGGCACCAACCGCGACTATCTGGAGCGCACGCTTGCGCATCTCACCGAGATCGGGATCGAGGACCCGGGACTATCACTGCTGGCGCGGGCGGTCGCGTCAATGGCCGATCGGGCGAAAGGGTGATTACTGGCGGCACCTAAGCAAGTTCAAGTCTTAGAAATTCCGTCATGACATAATAGGCGCACGATCGAACGACGTTCCCACCTGGGGGCGGAGCGCGCGAGACGGGGATCGCCCGGTGCCATGGGACGCCGGCCCGTACAACTCTCACTGTCTACAATCCATTGTGGGTACCTTATCCAGCTTCAACGGCTGCGGTGGTTCGTTCGACTCCTTCATCGCCTCTGGATGCGCCTCCAGGTAGGCACGGAGATGCGCCGTGGAATCAGTGATATGGATATCCGGGCCCTCGTTCGGGAATAACCGCTTGCCGTCCCTATCTTTCGGATAAGTAACGACGCCCTGAATCGCGCCGACTTGGGTCGCGTGTTGAAATAGATTCAAATCAGGTCCCGAAACAATGAAATGGTTGTTCGAATCAAATCGATAGGCCACAAAAATAACTAGCCTTTCAGATGCCGAGATCCCTTTCTTGTCGTATGAGAATTCAAGATAATCTCGACCGAATATCTCCGTTCTGGTCATTTCAATTTCAGAACTACCTGACTTCTTGCACCCGTGCGCGTCAAACTCATCCATCCTGAGCTGCACTGGACTGGTCGCACTAATAATAACGGTCGAGTTATCATCGGGCGACACCCAAGCGCCAATCAGACGCGTATCGTTCGGCAGTGGCGTATCGACAATACCGTGATCGAACCGGATACACCCGGCACAGCAAAGCTTCGGGAGTAACACCAAAAGTCTTAACCCTGTTCGCACAATCCCCATCCGCCCCTGACTGAACACGGCCGGAAATGGCGTGTGTCTAATTCTATGAAGCGCTTAAATCAGGCGGATTTCAGGCAAAAACAGGGGTTGTCGACGGCGCCCAGCCCGGCTCATCATCGAGCGGCTGGAGCGGGTGAAGGGAATCGAACCCTCGTCGTAAGCTTGGGAAGCTTCTGCTCTACCATTGAGCTACACCCGCACCGAACAAGATAATGATACGGAGGGCGTCGTCGGGATGCAAGACGGTGGATCGCAACCCTGAAATCCGGGCAACGCCCCTTATGGGATCATCGCAACTCGGGCGGCCGGTAGGTGCTTAGCATCTCGAGGAGTGCCGACGATTTCGGGTCCTGGTTCTGATACTCCACCATGCCGAAATCGCCCCAATCGTTGGGTGGCGAGCAATCGACGAAATGGTTGAAGGCCACACCGCCCATCTGAAACCATTCATCCAGCAGCGTGTGATACAGTTTCGCCATTCGCGGGCTGCGGGTCGCGGTCAGCAGCGTTGGGTTAATCAGCGGCAACAGGTTGGGCGGCGCGCCTGCGCTCATGAGACCCGGTCCGCCTTCATAGGCGATCAGATCGACGCCGTATTTCTTTGTTGTCGCAAGGTGATAGCCGGTGAAGTCGCGGAATTTATGGGTGACGTCCGCCTCGACACTATCCAGCACCTCGTCGGGCGTCATCCTAGAGACCGCGTCATAGTCGTGGAGGATTTTAGGCGTGATGTAGGGCGCGATCGCCAGCGCATCGATGTGCTGCGCGATGTCTGGATAGGAGAGTTCCGCGATGGTGACGGGCGGTAGCGAATAGGCGCTGCCAAGGACGCGAACGATCTGCGGCGCATCGGGCCCGTACACATCTTGCCAGATCTCGAACACATGCACCGCCTGGGCAGTATACCATTTCACGAGCGCCTTGTTTGGGTCCGGATCTAGGCCGGCGGCCGAGCCGCGTTCCTTGGCGTAGGCGGCCTCCGGGAAATGCTCGTTCCACACTTCGTTCGACAGCTCGACATAGGGATGCAGCTTGGGATCGAGCTGCTGATGGATCAGCGTCGCCATCCGGCGGACGTAATCGTCATTGGCTTTCAGCGGCACGAGAAACCAAGGATCGGCGTGCAGCAAATTGGCGAGCTGGATTTGATATTCGAGCGCGACACCGCTCATCTTGCGCAAGATCGTCGAGCCAGAGGCCTGGGTCGCATAGGTGACTGGCCGGGCATCCGACCATTCGGCGGTTTCCGACCGATTAACATGGGACCAGCCAATGAACCGGATCAGCTTGAACGGTCGCAACAACGCGATGAAGGTCGGATTGAACGGATCTCCCTTGGGCTCTGCGGTAAATCCCGGCAGGAAAACGCGGATACTATGGATCGGCGCAGCAGCGTCAGTCTGGGTTTCGCGAATCTGAATGCCGTTATGCCGAGTGTCTGGGCTCGGCTTGACATCGAGCACCATGTGGCCTGGGGCTTGGGCAGTAACGGTGACCCCGGCACCGCTGACCTCCAGCGTGCCCTTTCCTTCATAGGTCAGCGTATAGGCACCCGCCGGGTAATGGCCGGTGCTGCCGGTGAAGATGTTAGTCTCGGCATAGTCACCCGGCGAGAGCGTCGTGACCCAGCCATTGCTGTCCAGCGGCGGCTCGCCCTGCGGATTAGGGCTGCCGCCCTTATGCAACGTCCAGGGTGCGGAATTCTTGAAGACATCGACGAACGGAATTTCTTCGCCAGCACTGTAGAAAGCATTCAAATTCATGCCCAGCGTGCCCGGTGCCGGTCTGGCAGCGTGGGCGGTCGATGCGGCGATAAGGGCAGTACCCCCAAAGGCTGCCGCGGCAAAGGTCGAGGATCGTCGCGTTAACACTGTAATCGCCCCTTTTTCTTGATGCCGCAGCACACAGTCCGTGCTTACCATGACATTTTATTGCCATCGCAGGACAGAGTGGATGCTTATCGAGATCAACGGCGCACCGATTTTCTTCGATGTCGTCGGCTCGCAACTCGCCATTGACGGCGCCCGGATGGTGGAGCGGCAAACGCTGCTCGTGCTGCATGGCGGGCCGGGTTTCGACCATACGACGCTGCGGCCCTATTTCGATCGGTTCGCCGATACGCATCAGGTGGTCTATCTCGACCATCGCGGCAATGGCCGATCGGGCGGCGCGCCGGAGAGCTGGACTCTGGCACAATGGGGCGATGATATCCGGGCATTCTGCGACGCGCTGGGCTTGGTGCGGCCGATCATCTATGGCAATTCGTTCGGTGGGATGGTGGCGATCGCCTATGCCACCCGGCATCCCGAGCACCCGGCACGGCTCATCCTGTCCTCGACCGCAGCCCGCATGCATATGGACTTGACGTACGCGATGATAGAGCAAGCGGCCGGTCCCGCGGCACGCGCGGTTGCCGCAGCGTTCTGGACGTCGCCGACCGAAGAGACCCGTCAAGCGTATGAGACGATCTGCCTGCCGCTCTATAACCCCCCCTCACCGATCCGCGCCAATTCGGCCGATGTCGGCAAGCGGGCAATCCGCCGCCTTGAGGTGCTGCAACATTTCGTCGCCCATGAGATGCGCCAGATGGATACACGCGCGGCGCTCGCCGCAATATCCTGCCCGACGCTAATCTTAGCGGGTCGCCACGATCCGATCACGCCGATAGAAGCGGCCAAAGAACTCTTGGATGCAATCGGGCCTGACAAAGCCGTGCTGGAGATCTTTGAAATCGCGGGCCACGGCGTCCATCGCGACGATCCAGACGGCGCCGAGGCCGTCTTGCGGGGCTTTTTAGCCCAACCCGCCATTCAAGAGCCGGGCCTCTCGGATCGCGGCTGAGTCGGTGAGTGACGCGATATGATCCATCATCTCGCGGACCCAGCCCGCGCGCTGCCGTGCGATCGGCGGACGGCCATGATCGGCTTCTGTCAGGATCGACAACACCGCCTGATCATGAATCGAGAGCTCGGCATCACTCACCGTCGCCTCACGCCGCAGCAGGACCCCCGCGAAATTATCGAGCAGCACGGATAGTGTCCGGTTCGCGATCAGTACCGTCTCGGCCCGGCCGAAGCCGCGATAGATCTTGCGCCGGCTGATATCGATGATTCGGTCAATCTCTTCCTTGTGGTCAGTCTGATCGAGCAGCGCCGGGATGGTATCGCCGTCCAGCATCCGATCATGCAGATCCCGCCACACTGCAATCGTGCCGCCGATCAAGGTCGAGATCGCTCGGGCACACAAATAGGTCAGCTTGCGCTCAACCCCATCCAGCGTGCGGTAGTCCGCCGGCTCAATCTCGGCCAAGGGCGCCAAGAGCGCTTCCGCCTCTGCAAAGGGTAGTGCGCCGACCTGCACCGCATCTTCGATATCAACGACGAGATAGCAAATATCGTCCGCCGCCTCGGTAAGATGTGCCAGCGGATGCCGACACCAATGGCAAGGCGCGTGTTGCACCAACCCGGTCGACTCCGCGACCGCGGCGAAGAGCTCAAGTTCGCTGCTGAAAAACCCGTATTTGCCGGGATGCGGCCGATCCTCGGGTGCGAGCCCGCCGGACCAGGGATATTTACTGAACGCCCCCAGCATCGCCGAGGTGAGTTGGAGCCCGCCATCGGCCTGCCAGCCTTCCAGTCGGGTCAGCAGCCGAAAGCCGAACGCATTTCCCTCAAATCGTGTAAGTTCGTAGGTATAGACTGGCGGCAGGCCACTCAAGATCTCCTGCCCAAGCGGGCTCTCGATCCACCAGACCGAAATTGCCTGCTCGGCCTCGTGGCTGAACGGGGTTTGCCCTATATCATGCGCGATCGCCGCCCCGGATACGATATGCCCGACATCGGCCGGGCTCACCCCGTCGATCAAGCGCCGCTCGACCAGATATTTGCCGGCGAGTTGCCCCAGACTACGCCCGACCCGCGACGCCTCCAGCGAATGGGTCAGGCGATTGCGCACAAAGGCGTTCGGCTGATCCGCCGCGAGCGACGGACCATGGACCTGCATCTTATATTGCAAGCGCCGGAAGGCACTGCAGAACACGAAGCGATCGACATCGATCTCAAACGGCGACCGCTGATCATCCGCCCGCCGCGGCTCCTTACGGCCGAGACGCTGGGTCGAGAGCAGGAGGGGCCAGCGCATGTTCGTCATCGCCGCTTTATGGGGCTCCCGTTGATCGGGTTCAATTGGGTAGCGCTAAGGGGGATGGCAGCCAATGCGAAATATCGGCATCAATTTGCACCCGCTGGGCGGCTGTCAGCTTGGCGGCGGCCGCGTCATGCCATTTCTGGGTGTCAGTCCGATTGGGGCCGACCACCTCTGGAGACTTCAACGCCAACCCGGCCCAACGATAGGCTGACGCGGGATCGGGCTGAACGACAGCCGCATTGAGATAGTAATTTGACAGAGCTCCCATTGCATTCGGTTCCCCAGCATCGGCAGCCGCCTGGAGCCAACGCATCGCGAGTCCAGGATCCGCCGGTACCCCGACACCATTCTGGTAGCAGAGCCCAACCGCCTTGACGGCATGCAGATATTTCCCCCGTTTCGCAGCGGACGATAATAGCTGAAACGCCTGCTTAAGATCGGCCGGACCGCCCTTGCCATTCGCCATCATCACGGCGAGCTTGTATTGCGCCTCTGGTTGCAGCGGACCGGCCGCCATCTGATAGTGCCGGCGAGCTTCCGCGAGATCTTTTATCACGCCGCGGCCGGCCGCATAGGCATCGCCGAGCAAAAGGGACGCGCCGATATAAAGCGGCTCTGCCTTCGACAGCCACTTGACGGCCTCTCGATCGGCATCATCCCCTTGTTTTTGCTCGAAAAGATAGGTTCCAAGATTGAGCGCAGCCAGCAAGCTGCCTGCTTCCGCGTTCGCACGCTGATTCTGCACCCAACCAGTTGAACCCCACTCAGGCGCTGGCGGCACTTCATGTGGCTTTACGTCACTAGGATTGTGACCCCGGTATCTAGCACTCTGAGACCACGGATACTGGGGTGTGGCATTCGTAGCAAACAGGTCTGAAATGATAGACGCTATTGGCGAAGATTCAAAGCCGGCGATACCGAATACAGCAGCCGCAAGAGCGCTGATCAGCACCACGAAGGCGGCAGCCCTATAGTAGAACCGCCGCAGCCAAGACAGAAATCTCATCCAAATGGAGAAGCCGAGCACGCCGGCTGATATGAACTCGCCTCCAATATGAGCGGGCATAATTATAAAAGCCCCTACAGCCCAACAAACTATGCTTAGGACGTGAAATACGTCATCCGGCCGCGAGCGACCCGCCAACGGCGCTACTGCCTCCAGCCGCGCCGTATCCAGATGATGGCCAATCCATGGCTGATGCTGCCGTAACTCCAGCATGGAAACCGCCAAGGCGGGGTTGGGGGGCACCAGCCAGGAGATCGGCGCCAGCGGGCGTCCTTTGCCGGTGATGAGGCGCGCCGCCGCGGCGGCTTCATCGCCCAAATAAAGCTTCAGACTGCGTGCCGTTTGGCGCATCCGCGCCAACCACGCCTCCGCATCAAGCCTCGCATTCAGGCGGCGGATGCACTCGGCCCGCCCGCCCGATTCGGCTGTTGCCGCTCCCCGCCACCCGAACCGATCGGCGAGGTCGACCAATGTCGGGACGTCGATATCGCGCTCCGATGCCAGCAGAACAAGCAGCCGATCCGATAAATCCATTTCGGCGCCAAGCGGCAGCTGTTCTGAATCAAGTGCGGCCTGCAACAATTGGCCCGCTGCAGCAGCATCGCGCTGCTCAATGGCGGCGCGAACGCTGCGATAGAGCGCGGCGAAGGGCGGTTCCGGCGGTGGCTCGCCGGGCGGTGCCTCTACCGGGGCCGTTGCTGGCTGTGCGGCCAGCGACAGGGCCGCCTCATAGGCAGCACGCAGCCGCCCGAACCCGGCCGGGTCATCCTCCGGCCGTGTTTGTTTCAGACGCTGGGCATAGGCCCGACGGATTTCTGCGACGTCAGCCGTCGCATCGATGCCTAATTCTTCCCAGATCGACATGAGCGGCGTGATCTCGGCCACTTAATGCGGCGCCTTCGGGAATTTGGGCTGCCAGGATGCAGCATAAGCGTCGGTCTTGCTGCGCTCCGCAGCGGTAAGGCGCTCACCCGCCGCCTCATGAAGCTTGAGCGTATCGGGCAAGTCCACGCCGACCTCACGGGCCATATGCAAGGCCAGACCCGACCATCCATAGGCTTGTGAGGCGTTATCACCCGCTTTCAGGTCGGCATAGGTCGACGCCACCGCCGCCAACGACAGGACATCGCCCGCTTCGGCGGCCGCCCATATCCAGTCAAGACCCAGCGTCTTATCCGCCTTGGTCCCTCTGCCATAATAATAACAGCGCCCGACTTCGGCCATCGCCGGCACATAATTGCCGCCCCGCACAGCGTCCCGGAAAAATCGAAACGCCAGTTTTGGGTCCTGATCGCCACCGATGCCATTCAGGAACATCATGCCGAGTTGGTACTTTGCCACAACATTGTTCGCATCGGCGGCGCGCAACAATATGTTTCGGGCGGTTGGCAGGCTTTTGGTCACGCCGCGGCCTTCGGCATAGAGTTCTGCCTGCAGCACCGATGCTGCGCTGTAGCGCGTTGCAGCGCGCCCCAAATAAACCGCCGCGTCCCGATCATCGTCTCTGCTGCCAGGATGGCTGAACAGATATGAACCCACATAAAATGAGGCGAGTATTTCGCTGGAGTCGGCAAGGCGCCGCTCTTCCCGCAGCCACGCCTTCCTTGCCGCATCAGGCACGCCGATCATGCCGACCGGGACCGGACTGTTCAACAGCGTGCGAGAATTAGTCACTGGCTCAGGCCCCGGCGGAAGACTGAACGCAACGATGTTGATGATAACCGGAAGGAAAAAAATACTCGCAAGCGCCGGGCGATAATAGCGGCGGTAACGTATGCCCATCCATAATAGGAGACAAAATATAATGGCGCAGTCGCTTCGGTAATAGTTCCAGAAGTAGAACGGTATGACGCACATTAAGCCGATCCAGCCGACGCTTCGCGCCATCAGCTCGCGGTAATTCAGGCGAAGCCGGCCGGTCAATCGATGCGCAGAGGCAAGGCGCTTCAGATCAAGGCGATGTTCGATCCGCGGCTGGTAGAAGCGCACCTCCTCCAGCATCTCGCGGAGATGCGGGTTCGGCGCGAAGATGCGCGAGAACGGCGCCAATAAAGGGCCCTTGCGCGTCAAAATCCGGGCCGCCGCGACCCTTTCATCGCCGAGATAGAGTTTCGGGCTATTGCCCAGATCATGCAGGCGATCGAACCACGCCTCGGCCTCAATCCGCTCCTGGAGCCGGCGGATTTGATCCGCTTGGTCGCCCGCCTTTTCGACGTCGGACTCGGTCCAGTTGAACTGGCTTGCCAGCGCCTCAAGGCCCTTCGTGGAAAGCGTTACGTCCGCAATCGTCACCGATAAGAGCTGATCCGTTAGATCCATTTCATCGGCGAGTGACAGGGTGCCCGCCTCGATTGCCCCCGAGAGTAGCTTGGCGGCGGACGCCGCATCGCCCCGCTTCAGCGCCGCCACTATCGGCGCCCGTGCCGACGCCACTCGTGCAAACGCCAAAATTTCGGGCGGGAGACCCTCCGGCAGTTCGGGTAAGGGCTCAGATTGCCCCAACGTAAAGGAGAATCTCACCTTCTTTGGCGACGGCCCATCCGGCGAAGGCGCGCGGACCAGGCCCGGCCAATGCGTGACGATGACTAACTTCTTGTCATCGGCGGTCGCCTCAGCCTCCTTCGTCTCAGCCTGGATCGATATATGGCCAATCGGCGGCGGCTCTTGCTCCCGACCGGCATGGCTTTTCGCGTATTCCATCGCCGCTTCATAGGCGGCACGCAGCCGGCCAAACCCCGCAGGATCATCCTCCGGCCGGTTTTGCTTCAGCAGTTTGGCATAGGCACGCCGAATGATCGCGACATCATTCGTTTTAGCGATCTTGAGTTCGTCCCACATCGACATCGGCCGGGCTTACTGGAAATAGCTGGTATCGATCTCATCCAGCCATTCGACGAAACGCGCCCGAAACGCGGCAATATCCGCTAAATTCTGCTGTTCGAGCAGGACGCTGAACTCTGCGGTTCGATCGGCGATCAGCTCTCTTACCGCACCGAGCCGTTCCGTGTAGAGCCGCTCTGCGCGCGCGATCACCGCCTGATTCTCCGACTGATCGCGCGGATGGGTTTTGAGCGCCGCCAATGCCTGAAGCTTGGCTTCGATTTCCTCCGACGACAAAACGCCGGGATTACCCTCGATCACCAGCCGGTGGCGTTGTTTGGTTTTCACCACTTGCGCTTCAACCTCGAGAAGGCCGCTCGTATCATAGGTAAAGCGCAAATCGACACCCTGCTCGTGTTGCGGTGCGACGGGGAGCGCGACCCTCAGTTCGCCGAGCTTAATATTATCCGTAGCCAGCCTGGACTCGCCCTGAAAAATTGTGAACTTCAGCGATTTTTGGCCCTCCAAAGAGGGAAAAAACCGTGACTCGCGGCTGACTGGGACTGTCGTATTACGCTCGATGATCGGACAATAGAGATCGGTGGCAACAATCTTACCATTTTCGGTTTTGGCTACATCCGTGCCCATCGTATAGGGCGCGACGTCCGTCATCACCACATCGTCGAGCGCCGCATCCCGCATCTTGAGCCCGGCCTGAACCGCGGCGCCGTGGGCGACCACCTCGTCGGGATTGGTCGGCGCCATCGGCAGGCGCTGAAATAGCCGCGCAGCCAGACGGCGGAAGATCGGCATGCGAGTGGCGCCGCCGGCCAGCACGAGATGGGTGATTTCGTCGGGTGTCAGCTTTGCATCGCGGATCGCGCGTTCGATCGGCGTGCGGACGCGTTTCACCAGCGGTTCCGCCAGACTGTCGAACGCGTCGCGGGTTATTGTCCAGCGCAGCATTTTGTCGCGATAAATCAGCTTGATCTCATGATGATCCTGCTCCGAGAGGGCGCGCTTGGCGATTTCGGCAGCACGGCGTAGCGCGCCCTGTAACGCCGGTTCCTGCTCCAGCCGCGCCGGCAGGCCGGCCGCTTTGCCGACCGCATCGATAAAGCCGGCCATGATCACATCGACGAAATCGTCGCCGCCCAGAAAATTATCGCCCGACGAGGCGCGCACCTCCATGACGCCTTCGAACATCTCCAAAATCGAGACGTCGAAGGTCCCACCGCCCAGATCCAGCACCATGACGCGCTGTTCCTGATCGAGCGCACCCAGCCCATAGGCCAGCGCCGCCGCAGTGGGTTCGTTCAACAGCCGATCGACCCTGAGCCCGGCAATTTGCCCCGCCGCCTTTGTCGCCTTGCGCTGCGCATCATTGAAATAGGCCGGGACCGTGACGATCGCTTCATCGACCTTTTCCCCTAACGCCCGCTCGGCATCATCCTTCAATTGCCGCAGCACCAGGGCCGAGAGATCTTCGGCACGGAATTCCTTGCCGCCCAACGAGACGACTCGGTTGGTCCCCATAAAGCGCTTGAACGACGCGATCGTGCGATCCGGATGCGTCGAGAGGCGTTCGCGCGCTGCTTGGCCGACCAGAATGCCGCCATCCTGATCGACCGAGACGACCGAGGGGGTCAGCGCATGGCCAAGCGCATTCAGGAGAATTTCGCTTTTTCCATTACGCCATGCGGCGATGAGACTATTGGTGGTCCCGAGATCGATACCGACGATGGTAGAAACTTTACCGCCCTCCCCTTCAAACGCGACCTCTTGGCCACGGCGCGAACTGCACCTACATTATCGAAGTTCAACAGGAGTCGTAAGATGGCGGATGGCGGCAGCTTGACGGATCGGCGTGTTCTTCTGGTCAGCGAGAACGCGGCCCGGCGCATCGCGAAAGTCGCGGCTGAGGACGCGCCCGGCACGTTCCTGCGCGTGGCAGTCTCGGGCGGCGGCTGTTCAGGGTTCCAGTATCATTTCACGCTGGAGACCGGGCGTCAGCCGGACGATCATGTGTTCTCGCGCAATGGTGCGGATATCGTGATCGACGATACCTCGCTCGATCTGTTGGCAGGCGCCGAGCTTGATTTCGTGGAAGATCTGTCGGGCGCATCGTTCCAGATGCGCAACCCGAACGCCGCCTCGTCGTGCGGCTGCGGCATGAGCTTTTCGCTGTAGTTTCGGGAGTTTCGAGTGGTTTCGGGGACACAATACTAATTACCGAGGCCCGTGGCCTCGGTAATTAGTATTGTGTCCCCGAAACCACTCGACGTCTAAGGATCCACCGAATCCTCGGCCGCCTGGATCGCCGAGCCCTTTTCGCTGGCGTTGGCCGCCTTCCATTGCTCCATCTTCTGCCAGCTTTGAGTGGCAATCTCCGGCACCCGGTCGATTTCCCAGCTCGGCTGCGGCGGCGGGGGTTTTGGACCGAACAGCTTGTTGAGCTTGGCGAGCGCTAATTTCCGGTTGGCCTCGATCTCCTTCTTGCTCGGCGGCGTCCATTGCGCCACGTGATTGGGCACCAGCTCGCCAAATTCGTTGATGTAGAGCCCGCCGGGAATGACCAGCATAGGACAGCCGGGGCGCGGTGCATCATGACTGTCGGGCGGGATCGGCGGACACGGACCGTCAGGCGCGGCGGGCGCCATCTCTTTGGGAGGCGCTTGCGTCGGCGTATCCCAGCGCGGAACCGTGATGGCGGCGATCACCGGCATGGGGGCTCGCGATAACTCGTCGGGACGAAGCAGTTGCGGTGGACGCCCCGCCTCGGCTGGCGAGGTCGCCGTGATCGGCAGATAGATCAGCGGCGCCTGCACGGCTGTCGCCGTCGGACGCTCATGCGACGCGACCAGGAACGGCACGGAAACCAGCGCGGTCCCGATGATCGCGCCGAGCATCCCCGGCAGACGCTGCGCCAAACCGCGCCGCAGGGTCGCCCGGCGGTCAGGACAGTCCGGCCCGGATCTGCTATGGAAAAATGCTACTGCCATGTCTCGCTCTGGAACCCTTAATGAAAATCGCGACCTGGAACGTCAATTCCCTGAAGGCGCGCCTACCGCATGTGCTGGGCTGGCTGAAAAGCGCCGAGCCCGATGTGTTGTGCCTGCAAGAAATCAAATGTCAGACCGCAGAGTTCCCGACGCTTGAGCTGGAAGCTGCTGGTTACCACTCTGCCGTCATCGGGCAGAAAAGCTATAATGGTGTTGCTCTCGTCTCTAAGCAACCGGCCGAAGATGTGCGCTATGCCTTGCCGGGCGATCCGGAGGACAGTCAGGCGCGCTACATTGAGGCGCGATTCGGTGATTTGCGGGTGGCCTCAATCTATCTGCCGAACGGCAATCCGGTCGAGAGCGACAAATATCCCTACAAACTCCGTTGGATGGAGCGGCTGCGGTCGCATGCGCGTTCCCTACTCGAGACCGAACAGAGCATCATTCTCGCCGGCGACTATAATATCTGCCCAACCGACGATGACGTCTATGACCCGGTCGGGTGGCGAAATGACGCGCTGTGCCGGCCGGAAAGCCGCGCCGCGTTTCGCAGCCTGCTGCATCTCGGCCTGACGGAAGCGTTTCGCGCGCTGCATCCCGACGCCAAAAACCGCTATAGTTTCTGGGATTATCAAGCCGGCCGCTGGTTTCGCGACGAGGGGCTGCGGATCGATCATTTCCTGCTGTCGCCACAGGCGGCCGATCGGCTGATCGCCTGCGATATCGACAAGGCGCCGCGCGGCGCCGAGCGCGCGTCCGACCATACGCCGGTCTGGTGCGAGATCGCCGCCGCGGATCCGCATTGACAGGGCGGGACGCCTCGCTAAGGTCGCCTCGTTTCAGCTTGTAATCACAGAGATTTGATCCCGCCGATGACCGATACATTCGACCGCCGCACTGTCCTCAAAACCGTCGCCGCCTCGGCGGCCTTCGGGCTGGTCGCGTCGGCCGGCAATAAGGCGTTCGCCGAACAGACCGGCCTGAAATTCGGCAAGCCGGTGCGGTTCAGCTTCGACAAGCTGAAAGAGCTGGCGAAGCATCTCTCGACCCAGCCTTACGTGCCGCAACCCAAGCCATCGCCGGAGATCGTCAGCAAGCTCGATTACGAAGCCTGGGGCAAGATCACCTTCAACACCGACCACGCGCTGTTCGCCGATAATGGCGGCCGGTTCCCGATTACGTTTTTCCATCTGGGCCAGTTCTTCCAGAAATCGGTCGGCATGTACCTAGTCGAGGACGGCTCGGCCCGCGAAGTGCTCTATGATCCGAGCTATTTCGACATGCCGGCGGATTCACTGGCGCACGGGCTGCCGCCGACTGCTGGATTTGCCGGGTTCCGCCTTCAGGAACCAAAGGACGGCAAGCTCGATTGGCGCAAGAATGACTGGGCGGCGTTTCTCGGCGCCTCCTATTTCCGGGCGATCGGCGCGCTCTATCAATATGGTCTGTCGGCGCGCGGCCTCGCGATCGATACCGCGGTGGCCGGCAAGCCGGAGGATTTCCCCGATTTCACCCGGTTCTACATTTCGGCGCCAGAGAATGATGACGGGGTGACGATCTACGCGCTGCTGGATTCGGCGTCCGCGGTCGGCGCCTATAAATTTGTGCTGACCCGCGGCACCGGTGTGCTGATGGATATCGAGACCAGCCTGATCCTGCGCAAGCCGGTCAGCCGCTTCGGCATCGCGCCGCTGACCTCGATGTACTGGTTTTCGGAGACCGTAAAACCCACCGCCATCGATTGGCGGCCGGAGGTGCATGATTCCGACGGGCTCGCCATGTGGACCGGCTGGGGTGAACATCTCTGGCGCCCGCTCAACGACCCGCCGCATATCAGCGCCTCGGCCTTCCTGGACGAGAATCCCAAGGGCTATGGGCTCCTGCAGCGCGACCGGGTGTTCGATCATTATCTCGACGGCGTATTTTATGACAAGCGCCCGAGCCTCTGGGTCGAGCCGATCGGCAATTGGGGCAAGGGCTCGGTCCAGCTGATCGAGATCCCGACCGATGACGAGATCCACGACAATATCGTCGCCATGTGGGTCCCGGAAAAACCGCCGGCACCGGGCACGGAACTCGCCCTCTCCTATCGCTTACATTGGGCCGCCGATGAGCCGTTCCCGTCACCGCTCGCCCGCGTGGTTGCGACCCGCATGGGCGATGGCGGCCAGCCCGGCCAGCCGCGCCCCAAGGGCGTGCGCAAATTCCTCGTCGAATTCCTGGGCGGCCCGCTCGCAACCCTGCCGTTCGGGGTCAAACCCGACATGGTGCTGGAAACCTCGCACGGTAATTTCACCAACTACAAGTTGATGGAAGCCGTCCCCGACGGCGTCCCCGGCCATTGGCGCGCGCAATTCGATCTGGCCGGCGCGGAAGGCACCGATCCGGTGGAGCTACGGCTACATTTGACCGCGGCCGGGCGGATCGTGAGCGAGACGTGGCTGTTCCAGTATCATCCGTTTTGAGGGGAGACGAGAGCAATCTACAAGGTGGCTTCAATTGCTCGATCAGTTCGCCCACCGAGCCAATGTCGCGCTCAATTTGCCAACCAGCCGGTGATCTTGCCCGAGCCGACCGGAAATCACCCGTTCCAGTTCCCAGTAATACCAAACCGTACTGTATTTCGGCTGGGAGAAGCGGTCGAAGATAGCCTCGCCGATAACTGAGTGATCGTCGGCGATCGCCATCGCGTTGTGCAGTTTATCGCAGGCCGACACGAGAACGATATCGATATCTGCCGTCTCAAGGTGAGTGATGTAGCGTTCTTTGCGCTCGCGCCAGGGCGGTTTAGCACCGCGATCATCAGGCGTTCCGTCAGTGAGACCCTCGACGATCTTCAGAACGACACTCCCAAAACGCTGGGCAATGACGGGCGCATGGTGCGCGCCACAATCTTCCAACACGTCATGCAGGAGCGCGGCAATGGCCTGGACCTCGGTCCCTCCATGCTCAACCACCAACGCCGAAACAGCGATCGGGTGAGAGATATAGGGAATGTCAGTGCCCTTCCGAACCTGCTCGGCGTGAGCGTCCGCGGCATAGGCAACGGCTTCGGCGTATTTGTCACTGAGGTGCAGCATACATCACCGCCCTTTGTATGATCGACAGGGATATGTGTTCTTTGATATTGTGAGCGCGAAGGGCAGGCAAGCTTTATCGCTACAAAATCATACTATAAACGGGATGGCGGCAGGGACGCTTATTACTGACTATATCTTCTCGGTACAATGAAAATATGGAAAAAGATGCTATAGGTTATTCCCGGAATAGAACCCCAATCTAAAAGAAATGGGACCAACCAGAAATATGAACTGTGTAAGGGCATTAACAGCACGCCAACCCCGCCCGCTACCCCGCCCATAAAAGGAATCCAAGACGGCGTCTCGATGCGCTGGACATGACGTCCCCAGAAAACCGTCCAGTTAAGAAAAATCAACCAAGCCGACAGTGTCAGCATCGGCAGACTTAAGATCCATCGAACAATATCCACCTGCTAATCTCCAGGTTCGCTGTGCCGGATGTCTAGCACAGGTGCTAACCCGAATTATGCACGAAGCTGGCTGATCTGCTTTGGGCGCCGCGACGTGCTCGCCTTCAGGGTGTAATCGGGTATGGTGATGGCTCGCCGTGTTTTTCGGGCGACATTAGGGCATTTG
>Ga0116226_10000547_pt1 | contig 32122 bp, 29 predicted proteins | sample S1TSphfallax_FD_89692 | JGI IMG/M metagenome (GOLD analysis project Ga0116226, IMG submission 89692) | Host-associated microbial communities from peat moss isolated from Minnesota, USA - S1T2_Fa - Sphagnum fallax MG | ecosystem: Host-associated > Plants > Peat moss > Unclassified | place: USA...
CCACCACGTTGTTGCGCTTCTGATCGAGCTTGATGACTTTGAATTCGAGCGGCTTGTTCTCGAGGTACGACGGATCGCGTACCGGCCGCACGTCGACCAGCGATCCTGGCAAGAATGCCCGCACGTTGTCGATTTCCACCGTGAACCCACCCTTCACCCGGCCGGTGATGATGCCGATCACGATTTCCTGCTTCTCGAACGCGGTCTCGAGCCGGGTCCACGTGCGTGCCCGCTTGGCTTTCTCGCGCGACAGCCGGGTTTCGCCCGAACCGTCTTCCACGCTGTCCAACGCGACTTCGACGGTCTCGCCGACGGCGACTTCGATCTCACCCTTCTCGTTCTTGAATTGATCCGCCGGGATCACCGCCTCGGATTTCAATCCCACGTTGACGATGACGTAGTCCTGGCCTACTTCGACGATCAATCCGTTGAGGATGGTGCCAGGGCGAATGCGCTGGCTCGCAATACTTTGTTCGAACAGTTCCGCAAAACTTTCTGTCATGTTGTCTCTATGAAACTTCAGCCCTCGCACGATTCCTGTGTGCCCAAGGGGTTACCATAAAATACCGACGCTCGTTCCGTGAACGCCGAACCTTCGCATCAATTCTCGAAACCGAAATCCACTCGCATCGTCTCGTCAGACGCCTCGGCCTCATCGGTCGCCCGGGTCCCCTCAGCGGCCCAAGCGTTCGCGTACGATCGTCAGCACGCGTTCCACCACGGCATCGACGGACATACCGGTGGAATCCAGCAAGACGGCGTCTTCGCTTGCGACAAGAGGCGCGGTGGAGCGCGTGCGGTCGCGCTCATCGCGCTCCGCTATCTCTTTCGAAAGGGCGGCAAGGGTAGCAGCAACCCCCTTTTCTTTCAACTGCTTATACCGCCTTGCCGCACGCTCATCGGCGCTTGCCGTGAGGAAGATCTTGACCGGCGCCTCGGGAAATACGACGGTCCCCATGTCGCGGCCGTCCGCCACCAGACCGGGAGCCACGGCGAAGCGCCGCTGGCGCTCGTACAGGGCGCTGCGCACCTCGGGCAGCGCGGCGACTTTCGAGGCGTCATTGCCGGCCGACTCGGTCCGAATCGCGCCGGTGACGTCCTCGCCGCCCAGCCAGACGATTTCGGCGCCGTCGGTACCGGACCCGAAGCGGATGTCCAAGTCGAGCGCGAGTCGCGCCAGGCCCGGCGCATCGGTTAAATCAACGCCGGCGCGGCGCCCGCCGAGCGCCACCAGGCGATACAGTGCACCACTATCGAGCAGCGACCACCTGAGCTCTCGTGCCGCAGCGCGGCTCACCGTCCCCTTCCCGGAGCCCGAGGGCCCGTCGATGGCGATGACCGGCACGGTGAGCATGCGCGTCTAGGGCTCCGACTCGGCGACGTTCATGCCGATCGAACGGCCTAAGCCCACGAAACCCGGAAACGAGGTCGCCACGTTGGCGACGTCTCGAACCCTGATCGGGCCCCCGGCCCGCAGACTTGCCACCGCGAATGACATGGCGACCCGGTGGTCCCCATGGCTGTCGATGACGCCGCCGTCGAAGGCGAACCCCTGAGAGCGCCCCTCGATCCGCATGCCGTCGGGCAGCACCTCATGGACCACCCCCAACGCGGCGAGTCCGTCCCCCATGGCCGCGATTCGATCGCTCTCCTTGACGCGCAGTTCCTCGGCCCCGGTGATGAGTGTCACGCCCCGGGCACAGGCCGCCGCCACGAACAGCACGGGAAACTCATCGATGGCGAGCGGCACCCGCTCGGGCGGTACCACGATCCCCTGTAGATCCGAGGCGTACACCCGCAGATCGGCCACCGGCTCGGCACCGCTCGAGCCGTCGCGCTCGATGTCGATGCGCCCGCCCATGCTGCGCAAGATGTCGAGCAAACCGGTGCGGGTCGGGTTCATCCCGACGTTGCGGATCAACAGGCCTTCCGGCGCAGCGGCCAGCAACCCGGCCACGATGAAGAACGCGGCGGAGGAGAAATCGCCGGGCACGGCGAGCTTCAGTGGCAGCAGTCGCGGCGGCGGGTAGACCGTGGTCTCGAGGCCCACGGTGACCACCCGCACGCCACAGCTCGCGAGCATGCGTTCGCTGTGATCGCGACAGACCGCGGGCGAGGTGACGCGGGTGGGACCTTCCGCGTACAGGCCCGCCAGCAACAACGCCGATTTCACCTGGGCACTCGCCACCGGCATCGTGTAGTCGATGCCGTGCAGCCGCCGTCCACCGCTGATCTCGACCGGCGGTCGTCCCTCCAGTGTTCGCACCGAGGCACCCATCGACCGCAGCGGCTTGGCCACGCGCTCCATGGGTCGCTTCATCAAGGAGGCATCGCCGATCAACGTCGAATCGAAGCTCTGCGCCGCCAACAAACCGGTGAACAGGCGCATCGCGGTGCCGGCATTGCCCATGTCGAGCGGTCGCCCGGCCGCCTCGAGGCCGTGCAAACCGGAGCCATGCACGGTCACCTGCGTGGCGCTCGGCTGTTCGATGCGCACGCCCAGCGCGCGCATCGCATGCAAGGTGGCGAGACAATCCTCACCGGCGAGGAAGCCACTGACCTCGCTGACGCCGTCGGCCAGTCCCGACAACATGAGGGCACGGTGCGAAATCGATTTGTCGCCGGGAACGTGCACGGTGCCCGCGACTGCCGCGGCCGGCTGCACGAGAAAATCGCGCATCACGGCGCCGCCCACGGCATCACGGCGCCGCCGGCGGCATCACAGCACCGCCTGCGGATAGGAACCCAAAATCTTGAACAGCGTGGCGCAGGCCTCGAGTTCCTCGAGCGCCTTGGCCACCGGCGCATCGCTCACATGGCCCTCGACATCGATGAAGAACACATAGTCCCACTTGCGCTTGCGCGAGGGGCGCGACTCGATCCGGGTCATATTGACGCGGTGTTTGGACAACGGTTCGAGCAGCCGGAACAACGCGCCCGCATCATCGGTGTCGTTCGCCGACACCAACAGCGTGGTGCGATCGGCGCCGCTCGAGCTGAATAATTTGCGACCGATCACGAGAAAGCGCGTGGTGTTGTCGGCGCGATCCTCGATCTCGTTGGCGAGCAGCGTGAGTCCATAGATTTCGGCAGCGGCATCGCTCGCGATGGCAGCGGTGCCGCGTTCATCGCGAGCGCGCCGCGCGCCCTCGGCGTTGCTCGACACCGCAATGCGCTCAGGCTCGCGCAAGTGCTCATCGAGCCACCCGCGGCACTGCGCCAAGGCCTGTGGATGGGCGCAGATCCGCTTGATATCCGCCATGCCGATCATACGTCCCATCAGACAATGATGAATCCGTAATTCGACTTCGCCGCAAATCTTCAAAGACGAATTCAGGAACATGTCGAGGGTGTGATTGACCGTGCCCTCGCTGGAATTCTCGATTGGCACCACGCCGAAATCCGCGATGCCTCCCTCGACCTCATGAAACACCTCATCGATGGCGGTGAGCGGCAGCGCGCGCACCGACGAACCGAAGTGCTTCTGCACCGCCGCTTGGGTGTAAGTGCCCTCCGGCCCGAGGTATGCCACTTTGAGCGGCTCCTGCTGCGCCAGGCAGGCGGACATGATCTCGCGAAACAGCCGCACGACCTCCTCGTCGCGCAACGGTCCCTTATTACGCGCGAGCACCTTGCGCAACACCTCGGCCTCGCGCTCCGGCCGGTAGAAATCCACCGCCTTGCCGGTCGCCGACTTGGAAATGCCCACGAGTTGCGCCAACTGGGCACGCTCATTGAGCAGTGCATGGATATTGGCATCGAGCGAATCGATGCCCGCGCGGATCTTGGCGAGATCGAGTGGCTGGCCCGCGGTCGGGGTCACGGCGGCGGTAGGGCCGGCGGTCGGGGCGGCGCGCCCGCGCGTGGGGCGTTTACGGCGAATCATCCATGCATCCTCTCGAATTCACGCATGAACGCAACCAGCGCTTGCACGCCTTCGAGCGGTAGAGCGTTGTAGAGGCTGGCGCGCACGCCGCCGAACACCCGGTGTCCCTTGAGATTCACGAGCCCGGCGGCGGCGGCGCGTTCGAGGAATGGAGCCGTCAGTTCCGGCCGCGCCAACGTGAACGTGACGTTCATGCGCGAGCGCGCATCCACGGCCACCCCACTCTGGTAGAGCGAGGATGCATCGATGGCCGCATACAGCGTCTCGGCCTTGCGCCGGTTGAGCTCGCCCATGGCGAGGAGGCCACCCTGCCGCTTCAGCCACTTGAGCACGAGTCCGGCCAGGTACCAGGCGAAGGTCGGCGGCGTGTTCAAGAGCGAATGCTCGGCGGCAACGGCCTGGTAATCGAAGACCAGCGGCGTGCCGGCGCGCGCGCGGCCGATGAGATCCTCGCGCACGATCACCACCACCAATCCGGACGGGCCGATGTTCTTCTGGGCTCCGGCATAGATCAAACCGAAGCGCGATACATCGAGGGGCATCGAAAGGATGCTGGACGAGAAATCGGCGATCAGCGGAATTCCATCCGTCTCTGGAACATAGCCGAATTCCACGCCGCCGATCGTCTCGTTCGGCGTGTAGTGCACATAGGCGGCATCGGTCGACAGATCGAGTTCGCTCTGCGGGGGAACCCGCTGATAGGGAGCGCCCGCGTCGCCGGCCACCCGCACTCGGCAGTAGCGGCTCGCCTCGGCAATCGCCTTCGCAGACCAGTGGCCGGTGTTGAGGTAATCGACGCGAGCATCGGCCAGCGTGAGATTCATCGGCACCAGCGCAAATTGCGCCGAGGCACCACCTTGCATGAACAGCACGCGGTAGTCGTCGGGTATCGACAGCAACTCGCGCAAATCGGCCTCGGCGACCGCGGCCATTTCCATGAAGGCCTTGCCGCGATGACTGACCTCCATGACCGACAGACCGCTCGCCTGCCAGTCGAGCAACTCATCGCGCGCCTGCTCCATGACCTCGCGCGGCAGGACGGCCGGCCCGGGGGAAAAATTGAAGACGCGCACGCTCTTAAAGGCCCGAGGCTCAGGAGTCGGAGGGTTCGTCGCTGCCCAGGGGCGGGGCGCCGGCAGCGTCGACGGGCGGCGCGTCGCCACCCGCGGCGTCGAGTTCCGCGGTGGAGTCATCGCCGATGCCGTCGATACGCTCCAGGCCCGACAGCTGATCGCCCTCCTCCAGACGGATCAGACGGACGCCTTGGGTATTGCGGCCAACCACCGAGATGTCCTTGACCGGAGTCCGCACCAACACGCCCGCCTGGCTCATCAACATGATTTCATCGTCGATGCTGACCTGCAGCGCGCCGATCATGCGGCCGTTGCGATCGGTGACCTGCAACGCGATGACACCCTGGCCACCGCGGCCATGCGTCGGAAATTCCTCGAGCGGCGTGAGCTTGCCAAAGCCGTTTTCGGACGCCGTGAGAATATAGCCCTGCTCGGCCACGATCAGCGCATTGACGCGTTGATCGTCGGCGAGTTTGACGCCGCGCACGCCCGCCGCTTCGCGACCCATCGGCCGCACCTCATCCTCGAGGAAGCGGATGGCTTTTCCGCCGGTCGTGAACAACAGGATGTCCTTGGTGCCATCGGTGATGGCGACGCCCACCAGCTTGTCGCCGTCCTCGAGCGCCACGGCGATGATGCCGCTCGCACGCGGCCGTGAGAACAGGTCGAGCGGCGTCTTCTTCACGGTACCCAAACTCGTTGCCATGAACACGAACTTGCCCTGGTCGAACTCCTTGATCGCGAGCATCGCGCTGATGCGCTCGCCCGCTTGCAGCGGCAACAGATTCACGATCGGCTTGCCGCGCGAACCACGGCTTGCCTGCGGCAGCTGGTAGACCTTCAGCCAGTAGAGCTTCCCGTGATCGGAGAAGCACAGCAGCGTGTCATGCGTATTGGCGACAAAGAGTTTGTCGACGAAGTCCTCATCCTTGACGCTGGTCGCCGCCTTGCCACGACCGCCGCGACGCTGCGCCTGGTAGTCCGAGACCGGCTGGGCCTTGGCGTAACCGCCATGCGACAGGGTGACCACGACATCCTCGGGGGTGATGAGATCTTCGATGCTGAGATCTTCGTGGTTGGCGATGATCTCGGTGCGCCGCTTGTCGGCGAACGTGTCGCGGATGGCCTCGAGTTCCGCGCGGATCACCTCGAGCAAGCGCTTCGGGTCGGCGAGAATGGCCGACAGCTCGCGAATCTGCACGAGCAGTTCCTGGAACTCGGTGAGGATCTTGTCCTGCTCCAAACCGGTGAGCCGGTTCAAGCGCATGTCGAGAATGGCCTGAGCCTGAGTTTCGGTGAGCAGGTAGCCGCCCTCCACGAGGCCGAGCGCCGCCGTCTCCCCATCGGGACGGGTGCTGATGGCTCCGGCGCGCTCCAACATCTGTGGCACCGCACCCGAAGCCCAGGCGCGGGACGTCAATGCCACCTTCGCCTCCGCAGGCGAAGCCGACGCCTTGATGGCCGCGATGATCTCGTCGATGTTGGCCAGTGCGATCGCGAGGCCTTCGAGGATGTGGCCACGCTCCCGCGCCTTGCGCAGTTCGTAGACGGTGCGACGCGTGACGATCTCGCGACGATGCCGCACGAACGCGTCGAGCATCTCCTTCAGCGACAGCAGGCGCGGCTGGCCATCGACCAGCGCCACCATGTTGATGCCGAACACGGTTTCCATCGTGGTCTGCGAAAACAGATTGTTGAGCAGGATCTCGGGCACTTCGCCGCGCTTCAGTTCGATCACCACGCGCATGCCGTCCTTGTCGGACTCGTCGCGCAAGCCGTCCGAGGCGATACCCTCGATCAGTTTGTCGCGCACCAGATCGGCGATGCGTTCGATGAGTTTCGCCTTGTTAACCTGGTATGGCAGCTCGGTGATGATGATGGCCTGACGGTCACCCTTGCCGACATCCTCGAAATGCGTGCGCGCGCGCACATGCAGCCGGCCGCGCCCGGTCTTGTACGCGGCGACGATTTCCTGGGCCCCGTTGATGATGCCGGCCGTCGGAAAATCGGGGCCGGGTACGATTTGCATGAGCTCGGCGAGCGTGATGCCCGGATTGTCGATCAGCGCGATGCAAGCCGTTACGATCTCCGTCAGGTTGTGCGGCGGGATATTGGTCGCCATCCCGACCGCGATCCCCGAGGAGCCGTTGATGAGCAGGTTCGGGATGCGCGTCGGCAGCACCGCAGGCTCGCTCTCCGACTCGTCATAGTTCGGGTTGAAATCGACCGTTTCCTTGTCGATGTCGGCGAGCAATTCGCCGGCGAGCCGCGACATGCGCACTTCGGTGTAACGCATGGCCGCCGGCGGATCCCCATCCACGGAGCCGAAATTGCCCTGGCCGTCCACCAACAGGTAGCGCATCGAGAACGGCTGCGCCATGCGCACGATCGCATCGTATACCGACGCATCGCCGTGCGGATGGTACTTGCCGATCACATCGCCGACGACGCGGGCGCTTTTCTTGTAGGCCTTGTTGTAGTCGTTGCCGAGCTCGCGCATCGCGTACAGAACCCGGCGATGCACGGGCTTCAAGCCATCGCGAACATCGGGCAGCGCCCGACCCACGATGACGCTCATGGCATAATCGAGGTAAGACTTCCGCATCTCGTCTTCGAGATTGACGGGCAATATTTCGCGAGCGATCTCGGCCATTTGCGCGAGTCCGAATTAGCTGTGGAGGCCCAATTTAGGCGGGTTTATAGTTGGAGAGTCGTGGTCTCGACATCCGCTGAATTCTAGCACATATCACCCGCCGCTTGAGCCACCGTTGACGATAAGCCGATATACTGGCGCGATGCCTGTTGCCCATGCCGATTTGGCCTTGAGCTGCCGTTGGATACTGCCCATGAAAGCTCCCGGCGAGGTGCTCGAGGACCACACCGTCCTGGTGCGCGATGGGCGCATCATCGCGATCGCGCCCACGGCCACGGTGCGCGAACACTTCAGCGCCACGGTCGAGTTGCAGCGTCCCCGGCATGTCGTGTTGCCCGGCTTGGTGAACGCCGCCGCGCCCCTCCTCGGCGGTCCCGCACCGCCGCTCGAGGACCGCGCGATGTTGCGCATTGCCGAGTTGCTCGCCGGCGGCACCACCTGCGTGTGCAGCGCCGGCATTCATCCGGCCGAGTCGGCACGCTGGGCGGTGGCACAGGGATTACGCGCCGTCATCGGGCTGCCGATCGCCGAACTGCCGACGCATTGGGCGGGCACTGCCGGGGAATACCTGACGCGAGCGCTGTCCTTGCGCGATGAGTACATCGGACATCCGCTCATTTCCACCGCCTTCGCGCCGCTACCCGCCACGGTGCTCACGGACGCCACTCTACAACGCGTGGCCACACTCGCCGCCGAACTCGATGCGGCGGTCGTCATGACCTTGCATGAGAGCGCCGCCGCGGTGACTGAGTCCGTGCGCCTGCATGGGCTGCGGCCGCTCGAGCGCCTCGAGACACTCGGCCTGCTGACACCCACGCTGACCGCGGTGGGCCTGTGCAGCGTCGACGCGCGCGACATCGCCCTGGCCGAGCGCGGTGGCATCGCCATCGCCTTGTGTCCAACCGAGAGTGCGCTCGGCGGCGATGGGCCGGCGCCGCTGACCGCCTGGCGCGCAACGCCGCTGCGGCTGGCCCTCGGCACCGGTGACGATGAGGCCGGCGCGAGCCTGGATCTGTGGAGCGAAGTCAGGCGCTTCGCCATTGACGGCAGCGGCGCAGCGCCGCTCGCCGAGCGCGCCTGGAAGGCCTTGCGCGCCGTCACGAGCGGCGCCGCCGCCGCTTTGGGACTCGACGCCGACATCGGCAGCGTGACGGTGGGCAAGTGGGCGGATCTGTGCTGCGTCGACTTGCGCTCGCCGGCGCTACTGCGCGGTTCGCTGCGGTCGGCAGCGGTGAACGGCGCTGCCGCTCATGCCAGAATGACCGAACTGGTGTTCGACGGCGGCCGGGACAGCGTCAGCGATGTCTGGGTGGCGGGCCGGCACCTAGTCAATGAGGGAGCCTTCACGCGTCTCGACTGGAGCACCGTCGCGGCGCGCTTAGGGCCGGAATTCCGCAGAACGATCGGAGACGCACGATGAACACATCGACCCGCAACGTGGACCCGGCGGAACTCGCCAAATTCGCCGCGCTCGCCCAAAGCTGGTGGGACCCCAAGGGACCCTCACGGCCTTTACATGAGTTGAACCCGCTGCGCCTCGAGTATGTCGCGCGCTCCGTCCAGTCGGCGGGCGCGAGCACTGCGCTTACCGGCAAGCGTATTCTCGACGTGGGCTGCGGCGGAGGGATTCTTGCCGAAGCGCTGGCACGCCGCGGCGCTGACGTGCTCGGCATCGACTTGGGCGAGACGGTGCTGGGTGTGGCGGAATTGCATGCCCAGGAGGCCGAGATTGCGGTCGAGTACCGCGCGGTGGCGGCCGAGGAGCTGGCGAGCGAGCGTCCCGCGAGCTTCGACGTGGTGACCTGCATGGAAATGCTCGAGCACGTACCGCAACCGGCCGAGACGCTTGAGGCGCTCGCCACGTTGGTCAAGCCCGGTGGCGATGTCATCGTCTCGACGTTGAATCGGGGGCCGCTCGCTTTTGTGGTCGCCATCCTGGGCGCGGAGTACGTGGCGCGCATGCTGCCGCGGGGCACGCATGATTATCTCAAGTTCATCAAACCGTCGGAACTCGCCCGCTGGGGACGTGATGCGGGCCTCATTCTCGAGGACCTCACCGGCATCACCTACAACCCGCTGACCCGGGTGTTCCGATTGTCGGGCGATACCCGGGTCAACTACCTGGCGCACTTTCGGCGCGCCCGCCCTGCCGCGGGGGCGGCCGCAACGCCAGTTGCCGCAACGTCAGGCGCGCCGGTGCCCAGCCCCGGGGCCGGTTGAGGTGACGGCGGCGCTGCGGGCCATGCTGTTCGATCTGGACGGCACGTTGCTCGACACGGCACCGGATATGATCGGCGCACTGAATCGCCTGCGCGCTGAACAGGATCTCGCCCCCATGGCCTACGGCGCGCTGCGCGGCTTCGTCAGCCATGGCTCGGCGCGCTTGGTGCAACTGGGGTTTCCGAACGCCGATGCGGAATCTTCGCGGGTGCTGACGCGGCGCTTCCTCGACCTCTATGGCGAGGCCGTCGGCCGCGCGACGCGGTTGTTCGAGGGCATGGACGCGGTACTCGACGCTCTCGACGCCCGTGGCCTCAAGTGCGGCATCGTGACCAACAAGCCGGCGCGCTTCACCACGGCGCTGCTCGATGAACTCGAACTGACAGCGCGCTTCGTCTGCGTCGTCAGTGGCGATACGCTGCGCGAACGCAAACCGCATCCGCTGCCCATGCTGCATGCGGCGGAGCTCGCGGGAGTGGCGCCGACGAGTTGCGTCTACGTCGGCGATGCCGAACGCGACATTCAGGCGGCACATGCCGCCGGCATGCTCGGACTGGTGGCGACCTACGGTTACCTCGCGCCGGACGAGGACTGGCGCGCCTGGGGCGGCGATGGCGAGATCGGCGCACCGCGGGAGCTGATCGACTGGCTCGAGCGCCGCGGCGGTTGACGAGCCTCGCGGAGCCCTATCGCCGCCGCGCGATTCCGCCGGGCAGCGGCCGACATTGGAGCTGGCTGTTCGCGGCGCAAGCGGCGCGCGCCGCGCTGCTCGGTGTGTATGCACTGGTCGCCGAGTGGCGCGCGCTCGAGGATCCGGCGCTGGAGAGCAGCGCGGCGCACCTCAAACTCGCCTGGTGGCGCGAGGAACTCGAGCGCGCCGCGGCGGGCGCCGCGCTGCATCCGATCACTCGGTATCTCGCCGCACTGCCCGACGCCCGGCTGGACGGATTATCGGCACTGTCCGCGACGCTGGATGCCGCCGCCGCGCAGCTGGCGGGAGTGCCCCTCGAGGTCGCGGCCGACCTCCCCCCGCATGCCCACGCCTGGTACGGACTGCCGCTATTGACGGCGGCGCGCCTCGGCGAAATGGGCGCGGCGGACGACGCACTCACCGACTGCGTGCGCGCGCTCGCGGTCGCGCAGTACTTGAGCGCGACGCTGCGCGATTATCCGCGCGCGCTCGAGGCTGGCCGGATGCCCTTCGTGGTGGCCGACCTGCTCGCCGCCGGCATCGAGGACGACGATCTCGCGGCGGCGGCGCCGACGCCGCCCTTGCAGCGCTATCTGACGGAGCTGCGACGCCGGGCGGACTCGAGCTTCACCACGGCCGATGCGCTGCTGCGGCCCGCGCAGCGACCGCTGTGGCGTCACGTCGCGGTGCTGATTCGCCTCGGCCAGCGCGATTTGTACGCGCCGCCGCCGCGGGCGCCCGCGGCGTTTACACTATCGACCCTTTATCATGCATGGCGCGCCGCACGGCGTGCGGCCGGCGGACGCCGCTAGCCGCGCCCGTGAACGCGCCCCCGTCACAAGGAGTCCTGATGCCGCTGCCCGCCAACTTCTCACCGCCACCCGGCTGCTTGAGCGACCGCGTGATACTCATCACCGGCGCGGGCAACGGCTTCGGCCGGGCCCTGTCCATCGAGTGCGCGCGCGCCGGCGCCACCGTGATCCTGGCGGGCCGTAACCAGGCCAAGCTCGACAAGATTTGTGACGAGATCGAGGCTCTCGGCGCTCGGCCGCCGGCGCTTGCGCTACTCGATCTCGAGAAGGCGACGGCGGTCGACTACGACGCGCTGTCGGCCACCATCGACAGCGAGTTTGGGCGCTTGGATGGCCTGGTGCACTGCGCCGGGCTGCTCGGGGAACGAACACCACTCGAACACCAGGATGTCCCCACCTGGTGCAAGGTACTGCACGTGAATCTCACCGCGCCGTTCATTTTGACCCAGGTGCTGCTGCCGCAGCTGCGCAAGTCCGAGGATGCCTCCATCATCTTCGTCAGCAGCGGCGTGGTGACGAATCAGCGTCCGTTCTGGGGAGCCTATGCGGTTTCCAAGACCGGCTTGGAATCCGTGCGCGCGATGTTCGCACAGGAGCTGGAATCGGAACGGAACATTCGCGTCAACAGCGTGAACCCCGGACGGATGCGCACCCGCATGCGCGCCGCCGCCTATCCGGCCGAGGATCCGAACACGCTGCCGACTCCGGAATCGGTCACCGGCCCATTCGTGTATCTGTTGAGCGCGGCGGGCCGCGGCACGCATGGGGAGTATCTCGAGGCGCAACCACCGACGACATGACGGCGGACGCCGTGCGGGGCCTCCGCCCCGGCGGCGACACCGCTCAGTCGGCTGCCGCGTCGGTGCCCGCCGCGTGCGCCGCCCGGGCCGCATCGACTTCGTTCACCAAGGCGTTGCGTTCACTGGCCAGCATCGCGCGCGAATGGCCACGGGGCAGGTCACGCCCGAGGTGCACCGGTCCGAAGCGCACCCGCATCAGACGACTGACGATGATGCCGCGGGCGGCCCACCAATGCCGTACTTGGGCCGAGCGCGTGGCCCGCACCGTGACGTTCAACCAGTGATTGAAGCCCTCGCCGAACTGCGCACTGGCGTCGAGAATCGACATCGGGTCACCCTCGCAATCCGTGGCAGCGCGGAACTCCTCGACCAATCCCTCGGACAGCGGACCGCGCATGCGCAACACGTAATCGATGGTGAGCGCATGCACGCCCTGCGACACACGGTGCGCCCATGAGCCGTCATCGGTGAGGATTTCCAGGCCCCCATCCACCGGCGGCAGCGGTTGAATGGCGAGCCAGCGACCGCCGGCGCGCGGCAGATTCAAATGTTCGGCGGCGCGCGACGTGGCGGCCTTCAGATCGAGGGCCTCGCCGGGCGAGCGGTGGAACAACAGGATACGGGCGGCTTTCCCTTTGTCGGCGGCATGCAGGCGCACGGGACGGCCATCGAGCGTGATGCGATCACGCGGTGCGAGCTTGGCCCCGAGTGCCGGAACCTCGCCATTGATCATGAGCCGACCCTCGCGAATCCAGCGCTCGACCTCACGGCGCGAACCCACGCCTGCCGCCGATAACAGCTTCTGGATTCGCTCGGTGGCGACCACCTCCTTGGGTGCTGCGCGCGTCGGCCGAGCGGCGCGCACCGGTCGCTCGGCGCGCACCGGCCGCTCAGCGCGGGCGGCCCGGTCACCGCGGGCGGACGCGTCGCGCCGCGGCGGGCGGGCGGGCATCAGAATGTATCGTCGCGGCGACCGCTCGCCACCAGGCCCTGCGAGTGCGGCGGAACTTGCGCGCGCTCGGCATCGGCCTCGTCGGCCTCATCGTCCGCGGCAAGATCCGCGCTGCCGGCAGCGCTGTGCGCTTCGCCGGGCGCCGCATCCGCGGCGATCGCATCGGCCCCCGGCAGCATCAATTGCACCCGAAGCTCCTCGAGTTCCTTGAGGTGCGCGAGCGTGGGCAGGTCGTCGAGCTTTTGCAGACCGAAATAATCGAGAAAGTCGCGCGTGGTTCCGAGCAGCTCAGGCTTGCCCGGTACGTCGCGATGGCCGACCACCCGGATCCAAGAGCGCTCGAGCAGGGTCTTGATGATGTTCGGGTTGACGGCCACACCGCGAATCTCTTCAATTTCGCCGCGCGTGATGGGCTGTCGATAGGCGACCAAGGCCAGCGTCTCGAGCAGCGCGCGCGAATATTTCGCGGGCCGTTCCTGCCACAGCCGCGACACCGGCTGCGCCACGGCCGCACGGATCTGGATCCGAAAGCCACTGGCCACTTCGACCAACTCGACTCCACGGTCCTCGTAGCCGGCCCGCAGCGATTCGAGGGCGGCCATCACCTCGGCGGGGTTCGAGCCGTCGCGCTCGTCGAACAGGCCCTGAAGGTCATCGGCCGACAGCGGGCGACCGGCGGCGAGCAGCGCGGCTTCGATGACATTGCGTACGTACTGATCGTTCATGGGTTACTCGCGTTGGTCTGGTTGGCCTCACCATCGACGGGGACCGCTTTGAGATGGCGTGAAGGGTTGCCGAGCCGCACATGCAACGGCCCATAGGGCTCCGCCTGCGACATTTCGATGAGCCCTTCGCGCAGTAATTCGAGGATGGCGACGAAGGTGACGGTGACGCCGCGGCGACCCTCCTCGGCGCGGAACAGCCGCACGAAGTCGACGAAGGCGCTGCTGGTCAGCGCCGACAGTACCTCGGTCATGCGTTGGCGCACCGACAACGGTTCGCGCTGCACATGATGATGCGCAAACATGTCGCTGCGGGTCAGCACCTCACGGAATGCCAGCAGCATTTCCTGCAGTGTCACCTGGGGAGGGATGCGCACCACCTTTCGATCGACCAATTCCGCGGATGCCACCCAGGTATCGCGTTCCAGCCGGCGCATCTGATCGATGCCTTCGGCCGCGCGCTTGAAGCGCTCGTATTCCTGAAGACGGCGCACCAGCTCGGCGCGCGGATCCGCCTCGTCCGCCGCATGCTCGCCGCGGGGTCGCGGCAACAGCATGCGCGATTTCACTTCCGCGAGGGTGGCGGCCATCAACAGATATTCACCGGCGAGTTCGAGCTGCAACACCTGCATCAACTCGATGTAGCGCATGTACTGCCGGGTGATCTCGGCGATCGGTATATCCAAGATGTCCAGATTCTGCCGCCGGATCAGGTAGAGCAGCATGTCGAGCGGCCCCTCGAAGGCCTCGAGGAATACCTCGAGCGCCTGAGGCGGGATGTACAAGTCGCGCGGCATCTCCGTGATGGGCTGACCTTCCACCATGGCGAACGGCATCTCACCTTGCGCCGGCACCTGAACTGGCGCGTCGTCGACGGGCACGGCGGCGGATTTCACGATCTTGAGTTCGGGTTTCATCGGTAATTCATCGCCATGGCCTGACGCACCGCATCCAGCGTGTCGCGCGCCGCGGCGCGGGCGCGTTCACAGCCTTCGGCGATGATACCCCGGACCAATTCGGGATTCTCCTCGAACTCGAGCGCACGCTTCGCGATCCCGCTGATTTCCTCGAGTACCTTCTCGATGAGCGGTGCCTTGCACTCCAGGCAGCCGATGCCCGCGCTGCGGCAGTTTTGTTGCACCCAGGCTTGCGTCTCGTCGCTCGAATAGATTTTGTGCAGATCCCATACCGGGCATTTCTCGGGATCGCCCGGATCGGTACGCCGCACGCGCGCCGGATCGGTTTGCATGGCCTTGAGCTTTCTGACCACCGAGTCGGGTTCCTCGCGCAGACCGATCGTGTTGCCATAGGACTTGGACATCTTGCGGCCATCGAGCCCGGGTACCTTCGGGGTCGCCGTGAGCAGTGCGTCGGGTTCGGGAAGAATCGAGATGCCGGTGCCTTCGAGAAAGCCGAACAGGCGGTCGCGGTCGGCGACCGTGATCCGCGCATTCGACTCGACCAGCGCGCGCGCACGCGCCAGCGCATCCGCGTCGCCCTTTTCCTGAAACTGCTTGCGCAGCGCACGGTACATGGCGGCGTTGCGCGAACCCAAGCTCTTGATGGCCTTCTCGACCTTCAGCTCGAATTCCGGTTCGCGGCCGTAGATATGATTGAAGCGACGGGCGACTTCCCGCGTGATCTCAATATGAGCCACCTGGTCCTCCCCCACCGGCACGTGCTGAGCCCTGTACAGCAGAATGTCGGCGCTCTGCAGCAAGGGGTAGCCGAGAAACCCATAGGTGCTCAAGTCGCGATCGGAGAGTTGGGTTTGCTGATCCTTGTACGAGGGCACACGCTCGAGCCAGCCCAAAGGCGTGATCATGGACAGCAGTAGATGCAGCTCCGCATGTTCGGGCACCTTCGATTGGATGAACAGCGTCGCGACGCCGGGATTGAGCCCGGCCGCCAGCCAATCGATGGCCATGGTCCAGACATAGTCCTCGAGCTTGGACGTGTCCTCGTAGCCGGTGGTCAGCGCATGCCAATCGGCGATGAAGAAGAAGCACTCGTACTTATATTGCAGATCGATCCAGTTCTTGAGCGCGCCATGATAATTGCCCAAGTGCAAGAGCCCACTCGGCCGCATCCCGGAGAGCACGCGCCGATTTTGGATGGCGCTGCTCATGCCGTGCCCGCCACGGCGCTGAAGACCTGGCCGAGCATCCGCAACGGCGGCTCGAACAGCCAGTCGAGGCCATGCAGCACCGACAGCCCGAGCACCAGCACCAGCCCAAAGGGTTCGATCCTCCCGTACCGGCTTGCCCAATTCGGCGGCAGCAATCCCGCGAGCACCCGACCGCCATCGAGCGGGGGTATCGGAAGCAAATTGAACACCGCCAGCACCACATTCACGAACATGCCCGCCTCGGCCATCAGTTCGATCCATGCGATCAAGGTGGGGTTACCGCTGTTCAGATGCGCCATGGCAGCCAGTATGCCGCACCAAATCACGGCCATGGCGAAATTGGCCATGGGGCCCGCCAGCGCCACGCAGACCAGCGCGCGCCGCGGGTGACTCAATTCGCTGGTGGCCACCGGAACCGGCTTGGCCCAGCCGATCAGTGGTCCGCCGATGGCGAGCAGGACACCGGGCACCAACAGCGTACCGACCGGATCGATGTGCCGCATCGGGTTCAAGCTCAGTCGGCCGAGTCGCTGGGCCGTGCGGTCACCGAACAGCCGCGCCATCCAGCCATGCGCGACTTCATGCAGCGTGATCGCAAAGAGCGCAGGGATGGTCCAAATTGCGATCTTTTCAAAAAAACCACCTAAATCCAATGCTTGCACTCGTTATCTAGTAAAAAACACGAGCTCGAGCGCCCGCAATCGCCCGCCATTATACGGTTGCCGCGCCCGCAAAGGGGCTGACGTCGCCGCGTCCTACCCGAACGATGACGGCGCGATCCCCCGAAAGATCGATCACCGAGGTCGGAGTGAGGCCACAATTACCCCCGTCCAACACCAAATCCACGCGGTGTTCCAGGCGCTCGTAGATCTCGCGGGCGTCGGTAAGCGGCAGGTCATCGCCCGGCAGCAGCAGCGTGGAGCTCATGACCGGTTCGCCGAGTTCGGTCAGCAGCAGCGCGGTCACCGGATGATCGGGTACCCGCAAACCGATCGTGCCGCGGCGCTCGTGCTTCAAACGCCGGGGCGTTTCCCGTGAGGCCTTCAGCAGGAAGGTGTATGCACCCGGCGTGTGCGCCCGCAGCAGCCGGTATTGCGAGTTGTCCACCACGGCATAGCGGCCGACCTCGGCCAGGTCGCTGCACACCAGCGTGAAATGGTGGTTCCGATCGGTCTCACGGATCTCGCGAATGCGCTCGAGCGCCGCCTTGTCCCCAATATGACAACCGAGCGCATAGCACGAATCGGTCGGATACACGATGACCCCACCACGGCGCAACACCTCGACCGCTTGCCTGATGAAGCGCTTTTGGGGCGATACCGGATGCAGTTGTAAATAGATGCTCATCGTCGTCGGTTATCATACGCGCATGACCCAACTCCTCGAATGGTCCCCGTTGATCGTCTTTTTCGTGGTTTTCAAGCTGTGGGGCATCTATTGGGCCACCGCATCGCTGATGGTGACGAGCGTCGCGTTGATGTCGAGTCACAAGCTGCGCACGGGTCACTACAAGACCATGCATGTCGTGACCGTGATCGTGGTGCTCGTGCTCGGCACGGCCACGCTGATCCTGCATGACAAGCGCTTCATCCAATGGAAGCCGACCATCTTGTTGGGGTTCGCCGCCGCGGCCTTTCTGGTGAGCACGTTCTTCGGCCCCCGGCCGCTGGCGCGGCGCATGCTCGAGAGCGTGTTCAGCGAACCGTTGGAACTGTCGCGCTCTGGGTGGGCTCTCCTCAACGTGGCATGGGCCGGGTGGTTCGCGCTGCTCGCCGTGGCGAATATTTACATTGCGCACAACTTCACCGAGGACTTTTGGGTGAACTTCAAGGTATGGGGCATCACGGTGGCCATGCTGGTTTTCATGATTCCGCAAGTGATCTGGCTGAATGGCAAGACCCGGCCGGCCGAGGCGGGACCCGGATGAGCGGTCGGATCGACACCGCGCCGCGCGAGCAGCGCCTGCGCTCCCGGCTCGAGGAGCGCTTCGCGCCGGTCGAACTCGAGGTCAATGACGAGAGCCATCACCATGCGGGCCACGCCGGGGCTGCGGGCGGCGCCAGCCATTTTCGGGTGCGCATCATGGCCGAGGCATTCCGCTCGCTCACACCGCTGGCCCGTCACCGTTTGGTGTACGCGGCCGTGGCGGACATGCTCGAAACCGACATTCATGCCCTCGCCATCGAGGCGCTGCCGCCGCCCGTAAGATAATTGGTGGGATCGCGCGGTAAAGGCTAAACTGCGGCCCCCGGGCGCGCCGGCCAAATCGGCCAAAGTCGCCTTTATGTTCGTAGAGGATCCAAATGCCCCAATTTCTTCGTGCGCGGTGGAACTTGTTTTCCGCTGCGGCAACCGTTGCCGTCCTGTTGGCAGCCTGTAACAAACAAGTCCAGACGTCGACGACCGCGGCTCCCGCCGATACCGCACCGCCGGTCGCCACCGTCAACGGTACGCCGATTCCGCGCGCCGATTACGACTCGTTCCTGAAGTCGCTGTTGCAGGGCAAGCCGGCCACCGATTTGACCGCGGATCAGAAAAATCAGGTGCTCGATGAGCTCATAACGATGGAACTCGTTTCCACTCAAGCCGACAAGGACGGGCTGCAGAACGACCCTGAGGTCAAAGCCAATTTGGACGTGTTGCGGATGCGCGTGCTGTCGGATGCGGAATCGCAGAAAATCCTCAAGGGCAAGGAACCGACCGATGCGCAGCTGCATACCGAATACGAGAGCGCGATTGCGGCGATGGACAAGACCGAGTATCACGCCGAGCACATTCTCGTGCCCACCAAGGATCAGGCTGAGGCGCTCATCAAGAAACTCGATGGCGGCGCGAAGTTCGAGGATGTGGCCAAGGCCAACTCCACGGACAATTCAAAAACCAATGGCGGCGACCTCGGCTGGTTCACGCTCACCCGCATGGTCAAGCCGTTCGGTGATGCCGTGAAAGGTCTCAAGAAGGGCGAGATCACCCAGCAGCCGGTGCAGACACAGTTCGGCTGGCACATCATCAAGTTGATCGACACCCGGGACGTCGCGCCGCCACCGTTCGATCAAGTCAAGGCGCAAGTCACGAAGGCCTACATCCAGAAGCAACTGATCGCCTACGTCGACGACCTGAAGAAGAATGCCAAGATCGAGAAGCACCTCAACTAGCGGGTGCCGCGACAGTCGGCCGGCGGATTGCCTAACCGCCGGCCGCACCCTCGCCCGCGGCCAATAATTCCAAGAACGCGTCTTCGTCCAGAATCGCGACGCCGAGGGCCTGCGCCTTCGTGAGCTTCGAACCCGACTCGGCGCCGGCCACCACGTAATCCGTTTTCTTCGACACGCTGCCGCTCACCTTGCCGCCACGTGTGGCAATCGCCTCCGCCGCCGCATCGCGGGTCATGCGCGCGAGCGTGCCGGTCAGTACGAACACCTTGCCGGTAAGACTCCCACCGGCCGGCTTGACCACGTCGGGCCACGTCACGCCGCTCGCGAGCAACCGGTCGACGATGGCGGCGTTCTCGGGATCGGCAAACCAGGCGGTGACGTTGGCGGCCACGACCGGTCCGACGTCGGGCACCGCTTGAATCTGCTCAGGTAGAGCACGGCGCAGCGCCGCGAGATCCCCTCCATGCAACGCCAGGTTCGCGGCGGTGGCTTCGCCCACATCGCGAATGCCGAGCGCATAGAGAAATCTCGGCAGCGTGGTGCGCTTGGAAGCGGCGATGGCGGCCGCGAGCTTTTGCGCGGATTTCTCGCCCATGCGCTCGAGATCCGCGAGCCGCTCCACCGTCAGCTCGAAAAGATCCGCCGGCGAGGTCACCCAGTCGCGCTCGACCAGCTGCTCCACCAGTTTCTCACCGAGCCCCTGAATGTCGAGCGCGCGCCGCGAAGCGAAGTGGATCAGTTCCTCGCGCCGTTGCGCCCGGCAGCGGCGCCCGCCGCTGCAGCGGGCCACGGCTTGGGTGGCCTCGCGCACCACCGGCGAACCACAGACGGGACAGCGGGCCGGCAATTCGACCAAACTCTCGAGCGGTGGCACCCGCCGTTCCGGCAGCACTCGCACCACCTCCGGGATCACATCGCCGGCGCGCCGGATCACCACCGTGTCGCGCACGCGCACGTCCTTGCGGGTCAATTCATCCATGTTGTGCAACGTCGCGTTGCTGACGGTGACGCCGCCCACGAACACGGACTCGAGACGGGCCACGGGCGTCAGGGCACCCGTGCGGCCGATTTGAAACTCGATGTTGAGCACGGTGGTCAGCGCTTCCTCGGCCGGAAATTTATGCGCCAGCGCCCAACGCGGCGCACGCGAGATGAACCCCAAGCGACGCTGCTGCTCCAAGTCGTCGACCTTATAAACCACGCCGTCAATCTGATAGGGAAGCGTCGCCCGCAGGCGTCCTAACTCGTGGAAAACCTCGAGACAACCCTCGATGGACTCGACCACCCGGACTTGCGGACAGATCTTGAAACCCCATTCGCTCAAACGGCGCAGCAGTTCGGAATGACGCGCCGGCAGCGCGTCGGCCCGACCCTCCACATAGCCCACTCCATAAATGAACAGGTCGAGCGGACGCGCCGCGGTCATGCGCGCATCGAGCTGTCTCAGACTGCCCGCGGCGGCGTTGCGCGGGTTGACGTAGGGTTTCTCACCGCGAGCCACCGCCTCGCTGTTGAAGCGCTCGAAGCCCGCCACCGGCATGAACACCTCACCGCGCACGTCGAGCAGGCGCGGGTGGCCGGTGCCACGCAATTTCTGCGGCAAGGCGGCGATGGTGGTCAAGTTTTGGGTGATGTCCTCGCCGGTCTCGCCATCGCCGCGGGTCGCGCCTTGCACATAGACACCGTCTTCGAAGGTCGCACTGAACGCCAGACCATCGAGCTTCGGTTCGGCCGAATAGCGGATCGGGCCCTCGGTATTCAGGCGCTCGCGGACGCGCCGATCGAAATCCCGCACCTCCTCGTCGCTGAAGCCATTGTCGAGCGACAGCATGGCGACGCGGTGGTGCACGGCACCGAAGGCGGCCAGGGGCTCCGCGCCCACTTTAAGGGTCGGCGAGTCGGCGCGGCCCAGCTCGGGATGGTCGGCCTCGAGCCGTTTGAGTTCGGCCAGCAAGCGATCGTATTCGGCATCCGGAACCTCGGGATCGTCGAGCGCGTGATAACGATGGTTGTAGCGGTCCAAGAGCTCCCGCAATTCGGCTGCGCGTTCAGCGGCTGGGCGCTCCCCGGTGGCCATCTCGATCAGTCGACGCTGAGTCGTGCTTGGAATCGCGCCACATCCTCGCGCAACGCCATGACTCGCTGCGGGGACAGCGGGCTGCCCCGGTCATCTTGTACGGTACCGCCGAGTGCCTCCGCGAGGTCCTTGGCGGTCTCCATCATCGCATCGAAGGTTTGCAGGGGCGGAGCGGGTCCCGGCAGGATGGCGAACAACGTCAAGCCGCGAAAGTACTGCTCTAACATGCGACTCGGATCGAAGATGCCCGGTTCGACCAGACTCGCCGCACTGAACAGACTGCGGCCGTCGCTGTGACGACGATGGAACACTTGGTAGCGGCCGAACGCCAGACCCTGGTCTTCGAGCGTCGAGCGCAACGCCGCACCGCTCCACCCCGCGTCTCCCAGCGCGCATACCCGCACGCCGACGATGCGCTGACTCGTGCCGGTATCGGCGGCCGTCGGCACGGCCGCCGGTGCGGGCGCCGGTGCGGGTGCCGGCGGCGGCGGCGGCGGCGTCACCGGGATGCTCACGGCCGGCGGCTGCGCACTCATCGGCAGATCGTCGAACTCGGCGGCTTCGAAATCCGCGGCTCGAATGCGCAGCGGTTCGAACGGCGAGACGCTCCATTCGTTCGCGCCGCCGAACGCGCGCGCGGGCTCGACGTCGGCGGTCGTGGTGGTCGTGGCGTCGTCAGCGGCGGCGTAAAGCGCATCGCGCGGCTGGTCCGGCGGCGGCGCGTTGTCGCGCAGCTCGGCCTGACCCGGCGCCTGCCGCGCGCGCCGGGCGCTCCACCACCAGATGCCGAACAGCAGCGGCACGCAGATGGCCACCAAGATCCAACGCAGCTCAGTCGCCACGTTCAGCTGCCTACATCGCCGCCATGCGCACGGCCTCGTCCACGTCGACCGCCACCAGCCGCGATACACCCGGTTCATTCATGGTCACGCCCACCAATTGCGAGGCCAATTCCATGGTGCTCTTGTTGTGCGTGATGAAGATGAACTGCACACTCGCCGACATCTCGCGCACGATGTCACAGAATCGGCCGACGTTGTTCTCATCGAGCGGCGCGTCCACCTCGTCCAACAAACAGAACGGCGCCGGATTCAGATCGAAAATCGCGAACACCAGAGCCACGGCGGTCAGCGCCTTCTCACCGCCGGACAACTGGCTGATGGTGCTGTTGCGCTTGCCGGGCGGACGCGCCATGACCGAGACACCGGCGGCCTCGGATTCTTCACCGGTCAATTCGAGATAGGCATGGCCACCACCGAACAGCCGCGGGAACTTCTCCTTGAGGCCGGCGTTGACCCGATCGAACGTGTCCTGGAAGCGGGTGCGCGTCTCGCGGTCGATCTTGCGCATGGCGGTTTCCAAGGTCTCCAACGCGTCGGTGAGATCCTTGCACTGCCGATCGAGGTATTCCTTGCGCTCAGACTGTTCCTTGAATTCGTCGATCGCCGCGAGATTCACCTGACCGAGTCGCTCGATCTTACCCTGGATCTCCTCGAGTTCCGTCTCCCAGGTCTCGATCCGCGCATCCGCGGCGAGCGCTGCCAGCAGCGCCGCCTGCTCGAAACCGGTGGCGGAGAATTGTTCGGCGAGGCTTTCACGGCGCACGCGGACCTGTTGTGCGGCCAGCCGCGCCTCATCGAGCGCCGCGCGCTCGGCCTCGACGCGCTGTTCGATCGACTTGAAGTGTTGTTCGCGATCGCGCAGCAGCGCGTCCATCTCGTCGTTCGCGAGCCTGGCGGCGTGCACCTCACGTTCGATCTCGGCCCGCACGGTCAGCGCTGACTCGAGCTGCTCGGCCAGCTCGGCGAGCGGCGCTTCGCCCGCTGCGAGCTGCGCCGCGAGTTCATCGCGGCGCAGCTCGAGACCTTGCAGCTGTTTCTCGATCCGGGCCAGCGTCGACGTCAGCGAGGCATGCGAGGAGCGGCGTGCCTCCACCTGCACGGCCAGCTCGCGCGCCACGGTCTGCGCGTGCTGCGCACTCTGGCGCGCCGCACCCTGTTCCGCGCGCAGCCGTTCGCGCTGCGCCTCCAGCTCGAGACGCTCAGGCTCGAGCGCCGCGAGCGCATCGATGGCCGTCTCCATTCGCGCGCGCGCGGCGCGCAACTCGCCTTGGGTGCGATCGAGCTCCGCCTGAACGTCCGCAAGGCCAGTTTCGAGCTGTGACAGCCGGCGCGCCGAATCGGCGTTACGTGCGGTGGCGGCGTCGAGCGCCGCACGCCGATCGACCTGTTCGCGATGCAGCCGGTTCACCTCGCTCTGGCATTGCTCGCGACGATCCTCGTGCTCCGCCACCTGCTCACGAGCGAGCGCCAGCCGGTGCTCGGCTTCCTGAACCTGCTCGGCCAAACGCTCCACGCGAGCGCGGATCTCGCGCAGCGATTCCTCACGCTCGATCACGCCGGTATGCGGATCCTTGTCGCGCGACAGGCGCAGCCAATCGTTGCCGAGCCAGACACCATCGCGAGTCACCACCGACTGACCGGGCAATAGCCGGCTGCGCTGCGCGAGCGCATCGGCGAGCGTGTCGGCGGTGAACACCGCTGCGAGCACCGAGCCCAATACCGGCGTGCCATGCACCTTGGCCTGCAAGGACCCGGCAGCCGGAGCACCCTGCAACGGCACCGCGCTCGCGACGACGGCGAGCTGACCGCCGTCGAAGCTGCCAAGAACATCGGCCACGGCGTCGAGGCCGTCCACACAAACCGCCTCGAGATAGGCACCGAGCACGGTTTCCACCGCGCGTTCCCAGCCTCGTTCGACGCGCAGCTGCTGGCCGACGCGCGGCCGCTGATCGAGCGCTTGGGACTTCAGCCACTGCGTGACCTTGCCCGACACCTTGCCGAGCGCCGCCTGCTGCAACGCCTCGGTCGATACCTGCGAGCCCAAGGCCTGCTGCCATTCGCTGCGCAGTGCATTCAAAGCCTGTGCCTGATCCCGCTCACGCTCGCGCGTGCCGGCGAGTTGCGCGAGCAAATCCTGGAGCTCCGCGGTCGCACGGTGGCCCGCGTCGGCCGCCGCGTCCGCTTGTTCGGCGAGCAGCTCCAGCGACTCGGCGGGCTGTTGCGCGGCGAGCGCAGCGCGCTCCGACTCCTGACGGTCGCGCTGCTGCAACGCGCGGCGCTGCTGGTTGTCGAGCTGTTCGATGCGCGCGCGCTCGACCTGGGTCTCGCGCTGGCTGCGCGACACCGACTGCGCGTGCTCATCCCAGGTGTGCTGCCAGGCGGCGAGCGCCTGCTCGCAGCGCACCAGCCGCTGGGAGGCGGCGCTCTCATCGATGTGCGCCGCGTCGAGACGCGGCAGCATCGAGGCAAGTTCCGCATCGAGCGACTCGAGTTCGGCGCGGTCGCGCCCGAGCACGTCGGTCAACTCGTGCACCTGAGCTTCGGACAATTGCAGATCCGAGGCGCGACGCTGCCGCAGTTCGCGCGCGTGCTGAATGTTCTGTTCGATGCGCGTGACGTCCGCACCGGCACTGTAGAAGCGCGCCTGGATCGTGGCCAGCGTATCCGATCGTGAGGCTTGATCGGCGCGGATCCGTTCAATCCCGGCCTCCGCCTCGCGCAGATCCGCGAGCACCGCCTGCATCGCGGTCTCGCACTGCTGCACGGCCATATCGCGCGTCACCGCCTCGGCATCCATGCTCGCGAGGCGCAGGGCGAGCAGCTCGGCCTTGCGCTTGCGCTCCTCCTCCTTGAGCGTCTGATAGCGGCGCGCCGTCGCGGCCTGCCGCTGCAAATGCCGGATCTGTTTCTCGACCTCGTCGCGCAGATCGTTCAAACGGTCGAGATTCTCGCGCGTCTGACCGATGCGATTCTCGGTCTCACGGCGCCGCTCCTTGTAGCGCGAAATGCCCGCGGCTTCTTCGAGAAAGGCGCGCAGGTCGTCGGGCCGCGCTTCGATGACGCGCGAAATCATGCCCTGCTCGATGATGGCATAGCTGCGCGATCCCAAGCCCGTGCCGAGAAACAGTTGCGTGATGTCCTTGCGCCGTACCTTCATGCCATTGATGAAGTAATCGGAGCTGCCATCCCGACTCACCGCACGGCGCAACGCGACTTCGTTGTAATTCGCGTAGGCACCGCCGATCTTGCCGTCCGAATTGTCGAACACCAATTCGACCGACGCGGTGCCGAGCGGCTTGCGCGCCGACGAGCCGTTGAAGATGACATCGGCCATCGAATCGCCACGCAAATGTTTCGCCGAGATTTCGCCCATCACCCAGCGCACCGCGTCGATGATGTTCGACTTACCGCAACCATTCGGACCGACCACGCCCGTGAGGCTGCTCGGGAACGTGACCGTGGTCGGATCGACGAACGATTTGAAGCCTGCGATCTTGAGTTTGGTTAGGCGCATCAGTATGTATCAACCTTGACATCGGTCCGTTCGGAGCACGCGGAGTGCTTCAACGCGCGGGCCGCCAACGGGTCGGCGAACTCGCCGGGTAGTGTAGAGGCGCGTAGTGTAAAGTAATCGTCACTTTCGTAAACCCCTTGCAACTCAAAGATCGCTCTCATGAACGCACCGAACCGCAACTTGGAAACCTTCCCGAACCCCGCCATTTCCCGTGATTACACGATCCGCATGACCATCCCGGAGTTCAGCTGTCTGTGTCCGAAAACCGGTCAGCCCGATTTCGGCAATCTGAAGTTGGAATATGTTCCAGACGAACGCTGCGTCGAGCTCAAGTCCTTGAAACTTTACATCTGGTCATTCCGTGATCGCGGCACCTTTCACGAGGCGGTGACCAACGAGATCATGCAGGACCTGGTGGCGGCGACCGCCCCGCGCTTCCTGCGCCTGACGGCTGAATTCAATGTGCGTGGCGGCATTTACACCACCGTGGTCGCCGAGCACCGCAAACCCGGCTGGGTGGCCGCCCCACCGGTGACCCTGAGTTGAGCCCGCGGCGGCCGCGCCGTCGCCGAAGTCCCGGCGCGCCGCTTCGTGCGAACCATGGGTTTGTCTTTTCAATCATAGGCTTAGATAAATAAAATATGTTGCATGGACAGCCTGTACACGTCTTCCGGCGTCGGTATAATCGCGCGCTCTTTCATAAAGAGGCGGAGACGGTAAATGCCCTCGAAAAAACCGAATAAAGCGGCCAAAAAGCCAGGAAAGGCGACCCCAGGGAAGGTGAAGTCAAAAGCGACTGCCCCGAAAAAGGGTGCTCGACCGCCTGCCAAACCAACGCCCATCGCCACATCGAAGGTACCCGTGAAACCCAATAAGCCCATTCCCAAAGCCGTTTCCGTCACCGCCGCCGCTAAATCGGTCCGCGCGAAACCGGCAACCACCAGCGAAGCGAAAACGGTCGATGCCGCCATTACCGAAAAGCTTCCGCCGATCAAATTCGACACCCGACCCTTGGTGATGCCGAGCCGGCCGGTGGCCACCGATGACGATGGCGAGGTCGATCCGAACATCTCGGCGAGCCTGTTGGCCGGTCCGCGCAATGTAAAACCCTACATTGCGCGTCGCGGCGAGCAGTACATGAACAAGGAACAGCTGGAGCACTTCGCACGCATCCTGCAGAACTGGAAACGCGATCTGATGGTCGAGGTGGACCGAACCGTGCTGCACATGAAGGACGAGGCGGCCAACTTTCCCGATCCCAACGATCGCGCCACTCAAGAGGAAGAGTTCAGCCTCGAACTGCGCACGCGTGATCGCGAACGCAAGCTGATTCGAAAGATCGACGAGGCGCTGAAGCGGATCGAGGATGGCTCCTACGGCTACTGCCTGGAGACCGGTGAGGAAATCGGCATCAAGCGCCTCGAGGCGCGGCCGGTGGCAACGCTGTCGGTCGAGGCCCAGGAGCGACGCGAACGGCGCGAGAAGCAATACGGCGACCGAGACGACCGCTACCGCTGACGGGCCCACCGGCGCACGGGAACCGCGTCCTTACGTCGGCCGCTTCGCGCCATCGCCGACCGGCGAACTGCATTTAGGCTCGCTGTATGCCGCCGCGGCGAGCTATCTCGATGCACGCGCCCACGGCGGGAAATGGCTGATCCGCATCGAGGACCTCGATACGCCGCGCGTGGTGCCGGGAGCGGCCGAGCGGATCCTCCGCACGCTCGAGCGCTTCGGTCTCGAATGGGATGGAGACATCGTGCGCCAGAGCGAGCGCACGGCGGGCTACGAAGCGGCACTGCGCCTATTGAGCGACCGGCGCATGACGTTCGAATGCTCCTGCAGTCGCTCCAAGCTTGGCGATGCAGCCCGCTATCCCGGCTATTGCCGCGACGGTGCGCTGCAACCCACGCTTCCCACCGCCCTCCGGCTGCGAGTCGAACCGGGGTCGATCCTGTTCGACGATCGGGTACAAGGCCGCTTCCGCCAGGATGTGGCCGCGGCGGCCGGCGATCTCATCATTCGCCGCCGAGATGGGCTGTTCGCGTATCTGTTGGCGGTCGTGGTCGACGATGCCGATCACCGCATCACTCACGTGGTGCGCGGCGCCGATTTGCTCGACAACACACCCCCCCAGATCCTGTTACAGCGGCTTCTCGGACTCCCCACGCCCGCCTACGCCCATATCCCGTTGTTGATCGAACCCAGTGGCGCCAAACTCGCCAAATCCGCGCGCAGCGTGCCCGTCGACACGCGTGAGATCATGCCGACACTCGCAACCGTGTTTCGCTTATTGAACCTCGCGGTACCCTCCGAACTCGTGTGGGCGAACCCCGCGGAGGCGTGGGACTGGGCGGTGCAGCACTTTCGCCTCGCGCGGATTGCGCAACGTCTGACACTCACTGTGGCTTGAAAGTGGGGTTGCCTTGCCGCTGCAATGCGCTATGCTTTGTGCAGCTGAGTCAAGATGTTAAGTTGGCAACATCAGGGCACGCCTCGGAATTCCCCGATTGCGCGTCGACTCACACGAGCGAGGGAGCCCATGAGCGAACCGCGAGTGATTAAGAAGTATCCGAACCGTAGGCTTTACGACACCGTCGAAAGCCGCTACATCACGTTGTCCGATGTCCGCAAGTTGGTGATCGAACACATCGAGTTTGTAGTGGTTGACAAGAAGAACAACACGGATATCACACGGAGCATCCTGCTCCAAGTGATCGCCGAGCAGGAGCACCTGCCCGAACCCATACTGAGTCAGGATTTCATGGTCAATGTGATCCGCTCGTATGGCAGTTCTTCGCATCTCCAGGTGGGTGGCCACTTGGAACAGTCGTTGCGATCGTTCATCAGTGAACAACCGCAACAAACGCGTGATCGGATCAAGCCTTTCCCGGCGACACGGCAGGCAGAGGAGGCATTCAAACCGCCGCTTCAACCCAGCCGCGAGGTTTCGAACCTTCCCAAGTGACAACGGCGCCGCCGGGCGCCGTTCGATGATGTCCCACCGGCCCCGTAGGCCGGTGGGACCGGCGGCGCCGCTCGCGCGGCGGCCTTTAGCTTCTACGCGGCGTCGACGTTGCGCATCGACAAGCGCACACGGCCCTGTCGGTCGACTTCCAACACCTTGACGCGCACCACATCCCCTTCCTTGAGCTTGTCGCCGACGCGTTCGACCCGCTCCTCGGAGATCTGGGAGATGTGAACCAAGCCATCGCGACCCGGAAGAATGGTCACGAACGCGCCAAAATCCATCAAGCGCGCGACCTTGCCCTCGTACACGCGACCGACTTCGATGTCGGCGGTGATCAGTTCGATGCGACGTTGTGCCTCGCGGCCCGCCGTTCCCTGCACGGAAGCGATCTTCACCGTACCGTCGTTCTCGATGTCGATCGAGGTACCCGTCTCCTCGGTGATTTGACGAATCACCGCACCACCCTTGCCGATCACATCGCGAATCTTCTCCGGATCGATCTTCAACGTGATGATGGTGGGCGCCCACTCCGACATGTTCTCGCGCGGCTTGGACAGGACCTTGTTCATCTCGCCCAAGATATGCAGGCGGCCGGCTTTCGCCTGATCGAGCGCGACTTTCATGATCTCGCGCGTGATGCTCGTGATCTTGATGTCCATCTGCAACGCCGTGATGCCGTCCTTCGTGCCGGCCACCTTGAAATCCATGTCGCCCAAGTGATCTTCATCACCCAGGATATCGGTCAGCACCTTGAAGCGATCGCCCTCCTTGACCAAACCCATGGCGACGCCAGCCACCGGCGCCTTGATCGGCACACCGGCATCCATCAACGCCAGGCTGCTACCGCAAACGGAGGCCATCGAACTCGAGCCATTCGACTCGAGGATCTCGGAGACGATGCGAATGACGTACGGGAATTTTTCCACGCCGGGCATCACGGCCTTCACGCCGCGCTTGGCCAAGTTGCCGTGACCGATTTCCCGACGCTTCGGCGACCCCATCATGCCGGTCTCGCCGACGCTGAACGGCGGGAAGTTGTAATGCAACATGAAAGGTTCTTTGCGCTCACCGGTGAGACCGTCGATCACCTGGGCATCGCGCCCGGTGCCCAACGTGGTGACCACCAGCGCCTGGGTCTCACCGCGCGTGAACAAGGCCGAACCATGGGTACGCGCCAGCACGCCGGTGCGGATCTGGATCGGGCGCACCGTCTGGGTGTCGCGTCCGTCGATGCGCGGATGACCGTCGAGAATGCGCTCCCGCACCAGACGATACTCGAGATTGAAAAATTCGGTGCCGACCTGCTCGGCGGAGAACTTCGGTGTCTCACCGCTGCTGAGCGCGGCGAGCGTGGCGGTCTTGATCTCGCCGATCTTGGCATAGCGCAGCTGTTTCTCGGTGATCGCGTAGGCCTCGACCAAACCCTTCTCGGCGATCGCACTGACCGCGGTTTTCAATTCGGTGTTGACGGCCGGTGCGCTCCAGTTCCACTTCGGCTTGCCCGCCTCGGCGACCAATTCGTTGATCGCTTTGATAGCGGCTTGCATCTGATCGTGTCCGTAGACCACCGCGCCCAGCATGACGTCCTCGTCGAGACCGTCGGCCTCGGACTCCACCATCAACACGCCTTCCTCGGTGCCGGCGACCACGAGATCGAGCTTCGATTCGAGCAACTGCGACGTGGTGGGATTCAAGACGTACTTGCCACCCAAGTAGCCGACCCGCGCCGCGCCGATCGGCCCCAAGAAGGGCAGCCCGGAAATCGCGAGTGCCGCCGAGGCACCGATCAGCGACGCGATATCCGGATCGACTTCGGAGTTCACCGACAGCACCGACGCAACCACTTGGACGTCGTTGGTGAAGCCTTCCGGGAACAGCGGACGGATCGGCCGGTCGATGAGGCGCGACGTCAGCGTCTCCTTCTCGGTGGGTCGTCCTTCACGCTTGAAGAATCCGCCCGGGATTCGTCCCGCCGCATAGGTCTTCTCTTGATAATTCACGGTCAGCGGGAAAAAGTCGCGCCCCGGTGTGGCCTTCTTCAAACCGACCGCGGTGACCAGCACCACGGTATCGCTCATCGTCACCAGCACCGCGCCGTCCGCCTGACGCGCGAGTTCGCCCGTCTCGATCGTTACGGAGTGGTCCCCATACTGAAAAGTTTTCTTGGTAGCGCTCACCGGGAGCCCCTTATGTCGGAATGATGGTTCGGAAGCGGATATCGGCATCCGCACTCGACAGGACGCGCAAACGTCAGCGGCGTAAACCTAGGCGTTCGACCACCTGTGCATATTTGTCAGGCGTTCGGCTCTTCAGATAATCGAGCAGCTTGCGGCGCTGGTTGACCATCTTGAGCAAACCACGGCGGGACGCATGATCCGCCTTATGCGTGGTGAAGTGCTGGCTCAAGCCATTGATGCGCTCGGACAGCAGGGCAATCTGAACCTCGGGCGAGCCGGTGTCCTGCGCGCTGCGCTGGAATTTTCCGACGACGTCCGTTTTTTCTTCGCGAGTGAGTGGCATTGAAATCAAACCTCAATCAATAACTTAGACCCTTTAAGAAGGCGCGCATTGTACGCGTCGCGGCACCCGCTCTCAAGCGGAAATCAGCCGCTGCGGCGCCAATCGGCCCGCCGGGTCGAGGGTCCCCAATCCCACGAACCCGATGCCAGCGGCGTAGATTCGAACATTCCCGGGTTTTTCCGCCGAGATCGTCACGCTTTGCCCCAGCCGGAAAGCCGTGACGTCGTTCGCGCTGAGGTCGAGCCTCGGCCAGCCGCCCAAGGCCGCGTCGACCGGCAGCAGCGCCGTCTGCCGCTGCGCGGGCGCCAACGCCTCCAACGCCTCGAAACTCCACAACGGCTCGGACCGGAACGGCCAGACGCCGAGCCGTTCGAGTTTGGTCAAATGGGCCACCGTACCCAAGGCGGCGGCCAGATCTTCGGCCAGCACCCGGATATAGGCTCCCTTGCTGCATCGCACTTCGAAGGTGACATCCGGCCGCTCCCAGCCCAGCAGCCGCAGTTCGACGATCCGGATGGGACGGGCCGCCCGCTCCCGGGTGATGCCGGCCCGCGCATAGTCATAGAGCGGGCGGCCCTGCTGTTTGATGGCCGAATGCATCGGCGGCACCTGGGCGTAGTCGCGCGGGAAGGCGGCGAGTGCCGCCTCGAGTTGGGTAACCGATAAATCGGGCAATTCGCGCCGCTCGATCACCGCCGTCTCGAGATCGGCGCTCGGCGTGCGTTCGCCCAAGCGCGCCGTCACGCGATAGGTCTTGTCCGCATCGAGCAGATGGGTGCCGAACTTGGTGGCTTCGCCGAAACAGATGGGCAGCATGCCGGAGGCGAGCGGATCGAGCGACCCGGTATGACCGGCCTTACGCGCACCCAGCAGCCACTTGGCGCGTGCCACCGCGCCGGCCGAACTCAACCCCAGCGGCTTGTCGAGCAGCAAGATGCCATGAACGTGTGTGCGCAACGCGGACTTAGGGCATGCCCGGCTTGTTGACCGAGTCGATCAACTGGGTGAGCCTCACGCCAGGCTCGATCGACGTGTCGAGTTCGAAGGTCAACGTCGGGGTATAGCGGATCATCAGCGCACGCGACAGCGCGTTGCGCAGAAATCCG
>Ga0116226_10000548_pt1 | contig 32110 bp, 32 predicted proteins | sample S1TSphfallax_FD_89692 | JGI IMG/M metagenome (GOLD analysis project Ga0116226, IMG submission 89692) | Host-associated microbial communities from peat moss isolated from Minnesota, USA - S1T2_Fa - Sphagnum fallax MG | ecosystem: Host-associated > Plants > Peat moss > Unclassified | place: USA...
CGCACCCATCCTTATTTGCGACGCGGCATCGCGCTTACGCCGGTCAAGTTCGGCATCAGTTTCACCACCAGCTTTCTCAATCAGGCGGGTGCCCTGATCCATCTTTACACCGATGGTTCGGTTCATCTGTCCCATGGCGGCACCGAAATGGGTCAGGGACTGATGATCAAGGTGGCGCAGATCGTCGCCGATGTCTTCGCCCTCCCGCTTTCAGCGATCCGCATCTTTTCGACCCGCACCGACAAAGTACCCAATACCTCGCCGACCGCCGCCTCGTCGGGAACCGATCTCAATGGCATGGCGGCCTTCAATGCGGCACAGACCTTGCGCGAACGACTGGTCGGCTTCTTCGCCGGGCGGTCGGGTTGCCGTGCGGAGGACGTCATCTTCAGCGACAGCCGGATCATCGCCGGGCAGCACAGCGTCAGTTTCGCCGAATTATGCCGGCTGGCCCATATGGCGCGCATTTCCCTCTCGGCGACCGGCTTTTATGCAACGCCCAAGATCCATTACGACCGCACGCTGCATCGTGGCCGGCCGTTTCTTTATTTCGCCTATGGCGCCGCCGTATCCGAGGTGGTGATCGACTGCCTGACCGGCGAAAGCCGGACCGTGCGGGCCGATCTGCTGGCCGATGCCGGCCGGTCGATCAACCCGGCCATTGATCTCGGTCAGGTCGAGGGCGGATTCCTCCAGGGACTCGGATGGCTGACCACCGAGGAGCTGGTTTATGATCAGGCTGGCCGCCTGCTGACCCACGCGCCTTCGACCTACAAGATCCCCACCGCGTCGGACCGGCCGAAGAGTCTCAACCTCGCCCTCTGGCAGGCCGGACGCAATCGCGAGCCGACCATTCACCGGTCGAAAGCGGTCGGCGAACCGCCCTTGATGCTGGCGATCTCGGTCTGGTCGGCGCTGACCCAGGCGGTCGCCGCGGCGATTGGTCCGGGCGCGGTGCCCAACCTGGACGCGCCGGCGACGCCGGAGCGCATCTTGGCCGCCATCGCCCGGGGAAAGCATGATGGCTGACTGGCCAAGTCGTGCGCTCCAGACTTTGGCGCGCGGACAGCCAGCCGCCCTGGTCTCGGTGCTGGCCACCGAGGGGTCCGTACCGCGGGAGGCGGGAACCCGCATGCTGGTGACCGAAGCCGACTGTGTCGGCTCGATCGGCGGCGGTAATCTGGAATTTCAGGCCATCTTGCAGGCGCGTCTTGCTCTGCAGCAGAGTCCCGGCGCTTGGCGCATCCAGGATTATCCGTTGGGCCCATTTTTGCAGCAATGCTGCGGCGGGCGGGTAAGGCTGCTAATCGAAAAGCTCGATGATGCTCAAGCTGGTTGGATTGCCGCCATCGAGCAGTCGCGCCATTATCACCTCGAGACCACCCTCTGTGACTCCCACCTGGAACGCAGAGTGATCGACCTGCCAGACCGACCGCCGCCAGCCGCGCGCGGTCCTGCGCCTGCTGTCGGCGAACGGATCCTCGAAACAGTCGGCGTACCGGCGACGCCGCTGCTGCTGTTCGGCGCCGGCCATGTCGGCAGCGCCATCGCCCGCATCGTCGTGGGACTGCCCTTCGCCCTCGATTGGATCGATGATCGCGACCTGAGGGATCCGGGCGCGCGCCGGCTGACGCCGGCCGCCATGGAAGACGCGGCACGCCAGGCCAAGGGGGCGGTGCTGATTGTCACCCACGATCATGCGCTCGACTATCAGCTGACTCTTGCCGCCTTGGCAGGGTCGGCCCGCTTCATTGGACTGATTGGCTCCGCCACCAAGCGCGCCCGCTTTCTCAGCCGACTGCGGGGCGATGGGGTCACCGATGCGGCGCAGGCGCGGCTGGTCTGCCCGATCGGTTTACCGGGAATTCGCGGCAAGGAACCCGAGGTGATCGCGGTCGCGGTCGCGGCTCAGCTGTTGCAGCTCGATTTTTCGCCCTGCACATAGGTGGTGGCGATTGCGCGGTCATCGCCCAGGGTGAGCAGCAGGAAGAGCTCCTCCTCCAGGCTTTCGCAGCGCTCCATGCGATGGGCCATCGCCGGCGTGGCCTGGCTGTCCAGCACGACCAGATCGGCATAGCGGCCGGGCAGGATGGCGCCAATTTCCTGGTCGAGGCCGAGGATTTCCGCATTGCCGCGGGTAATCCAGCGGAAGGCGTCATGAGCTGACAAGGTGCGGCCTTGCAGTTGTTCGACCTTGTAGATTTCAGCTGCGGTGCGCAGCATCGAAAAGCTGGTGCCGGCACCCACATCGGTCGCGAGCCCGACACGCACCGGTTTGTCCCGCGATAAAAACCGGGAGCGATCGGCGAGTCCCGAGCCGAGGAAGAGGTTTGAGGTCGGGCAGAAGATCGCGGCTGAACCGCTGTCCGACAGGCGATCGAGCTCGGCCTCGGACAGATGCAGGCAATGGCCGAACAGGGAGCGCCGCCCGAGCAGCCCGGCGCGGTCATAGATGTCGGTGTAATCGCGCGCCTGGGGATAAAGTGCCAGCACATGCTCGATCTCGGCGTCGTTCTCCGACAGGTGGGTCTGCAGGAAGACATCGGGAAAGTCGCGCAACAGGGTCCCGGCCGCCTCGAGCTGGGCCTCTGTCGAAGTGATGGCGAAGCGCGGCGTGACGGCGTAACGCTGACGCTCACGTCCATGCCAGCGCTCGATCAGCGCCTTGCTGTCGTCATAGGATGTCTGCGCGGTGTCGAGTAGCGCCGCGGGGGCGGAACGATCCATCATGACCTTGCCGGCGATCATGCCGGTCTTGCGGCGCGCCGAGTCCGCGAAGAAGGCCTCGACCGATTGGCGATGGACCGAGCCATAGACGACGGCACTGGTCGTCCCGTTCCGCAGGAGCTCGTCGAGAAAGAAGCGCGCACCGGCCGTGGCGATTTGTTCGTCGCCATATTTGGCCTCCTCGACGAAGGTGTAGCGTTCCAACCATTCCATCAGCTGCGCGCCATAGCTTGCGATCACCTTGGTCTGGGGCAGATGGATATGCAAATCGATGAAGCCGGGCAGAATCAGCCGCCCCGGATGATGCTCGATCGGCGTCCCTGCCGGCAGGTGCGGCAACAGCTCGGACGCCGGCCCGACCGCGGCGATCTTCCCGTCCCGCACATGGATCAGTCCGTCGGCGAGATAGGCGGGAGCGTCGGCATAACTGAGCAGACGTCCCCGGATCGCCTTGCCGATTGGTGGTGAGGTCAGAACCTGTCTCCCGGGCGTGAATTGGCCGTTGCCGCAAAGGCAATGCACCGATCACGGATGTTTGAACGCCAGATCGGACTGGGCCGCCTTGGCGAATTGCGCCAGGAATCGGGCTTTATCGACGTCCAGCACGATGTGCACCTTTTGCTCGCCGAGACCGGGATGGGTCGCTTCCGGCCAGACATGGGTGATGCCGTAATTGAGCCCGTGGTCGAGGTCCACATCCATATAGGCCTCGACCTCCTTGGTGATCAGGCTGCGATCGATCATCAACTCCGCCGTCAGTTCGTCCCACATCGGCAAGGCCCAGGGATGCCGCGCCAAGACCTCGGTGACCGGGGTCCTCTTGTCGATCAGCGCCTTATAGGCCTCAGCGGTCATCAGGGTATTGTTGCTGATGTCGCCGACCGCGGTGATCCTGGCCCAGGGCGCCGTCAGAGCGATATGGGCGGCTTCCGGGTCGAAGATGAAGTTGAAGTCGGTGTTGAAATTGGCGCTGCCGGAAACCTGGCCGAGATTGGTGTCGATCAGCGCGCCCATGAAGACCAGTTCCTTGGCGAGCGCGGCGAACTCGGGATCAAGACGGATCGCCAGCGCAATATTGGTCATCGGCCCCGCTGCCAGGATCACCACTTGATGCGGGTGTTCATGCACCATCCGGATCATGAAGGGCACGGCAGACTCCGCCTGGGCTTTGACGGTCGGCAAGCCCTCTTCCAGGGCGGCGATCTTATAGGGTTGGTCGGCGTGGAACATCGGCCCCAGGGAGCTCTCGTTCCAGGCACCCTTCCACACAACCTTGCCATGGGACTGCTCCCAGGCGCGTAAGCGCTCTGCGCTGTTGATCAGCGGGTTAACCGCGCCGAGATAGACCGGAATTTCAGTGTGGTGATAAAGCTCCAGCGAGCGCAGCAGATAGGCTGCCTCCTCGTCGCGCCAGCCGTCGCCGGTGACCACGGTGAAGCCCAAAATCTTGACGTCGGGGCTGCCGATCAGCGGCAGGATGTCGGCACTGGTCGGGCCATAGAAATCATTGTCATAGACCACCATCAGCGGCTCTTTCGCGAGGCTGGCGGTGCTGAGAGCAAGGGAGCCGATAAGCACGAGGAGAGAGTGTTTCAACATGGTGGGCTGCGCCTTTCAGTCGGAAATCTGCTGGATCGGGTCGAGTTTTGTCAGGAGCATCGCCTCAATCTCGGCGCGCTGTGGCATGGAGGGGCCGGCGCCGCGCCTGGTTACCGAGATGGCGGCGGCAGCACAGGCAAAACGCACAGCATCGACCGCGGATTGCCCCTCGGAGAGAGCGACCGCGAAGGCGCCGTTGAAGCTGTCGCCGGCCGCTGTGCTGTCTACCGCCGTGACGGTGCAGGCCGGCACCCAGAAAGCCGGTTTGCCCCCTTCAAGCACGACCGCGCCTTTGGCCGAGAGTTTCAGCACCACATTGCGCGGCCCCATCGCCTGCAAAGCAAGGGCAGCGCGCAGAGGTTCCTGGTCGGCGTCGAAGCCGACATAGCTCTTCGCCTCGGTCTCATTGGGGGTAATCCAATCGATATTGGCCAGCAATTCGGTTGGCAAAGGCTGAGCCGGTGCCGGGTCGAGAATGAATACCGCACCCTTGGCGCGGGCCAGCTGTGCCGCCGCAGTAACACCGTCCAGCGGAGTTTCCAATTGCGCCAGCACAAAGCCTGGCCCGTCGAAGGCGGCAGCCTTGGACGTGATCACCTCCGCCGAGAGGGTGGCATTGGCGCCCGACACCACGACGATGCAATTCTCCCCATCATCGGCGGTCAGGATCACGGCGATCTGCGAGGAGCCCGGCACGGCATCGACATAGGTGTCATCGACTCCGGCCTCCTTCAGGCCGGCGCGGATCTTGACCGCCGGATCGTCGCTGCCGACTCTCCCCAAGAAACTGACTTTGCCGCCGGCACGCGCCGCGCCGACCGCCTGATTATTGCCCTTGCCGCCGAGAAAGGTGGCGAAGCTGTGGCCCAATAAAGTCTCCCCCGGCGCCGGCAGGGTCCGGGCGCTGGCGACATAGTCATAGCCGAGACTGCCGACCACCAATATATCGGTCTTGCCGCTGCCCATGATCTCAATTCCCATAAAGCGGCGCGACCGCGATGGTCAGCAGACCGGCGATGAAAAGCAGGAACATAGGCGCCAGCAGCCGCCTTGATGCGGCGGGCGCGGTGGCGAATTCGCGCCACACGAAGACCCCCCACAGCGCCGAAACCATCGTCGCGCCCTGGCCCATGGCATAGGACGTCGCCGGGCCGACCAGCGCGGAATGGGCCCCGACAAAGGACGCCATGGCGCCCGTACACCAGATCGCGCCACCGAAGATGCCCCAGAGGTGATTGGCGGGGCCGGTCCTGACATAATCTTTGAAAGAAACCGGCGGCGTGTTGGTGATCGGTTTGCGCATCAGGATGCCGTTGACCGGGATGGCGCTCACTGCGACGCCGAGCGAGAAGACGAACAGGACCGCATAGGGCCCCAATGCACCCTCTCCCGCGCCGGCGCGCGCGACCAGCGGAAAAAAACTGCCCATCAGGACGCCGCAGAGCAGCGACAATATGATGCCCTTGGCTGTATCGGGATTCTTTTGCCCGCCATCCCGCCGACGATAAGCGATCGCGTCGACCAGGATCGCCGCCACCACCAGTGCGACGCCGCCGAACAGCAGCAGGACATTGCCTTGCGGCGCGATGAGATAGCTCCAGATCACGCCGACGACCAGGGCGAGGCCGATGCCGACCGGAAAGGCGACCGCCAGGCCGGCAATATCGATGGCCGCCACCAGCAGCAGATTGGCGACATTGAAAATCGCCCCGCCGGCGATGGCGAGAATGATTGCGTCACGGCTCGCCCCCGACAGAGTGACCAGGAAGCTGGTCGGCCCCCTGTCGGTGCTGCCCAAGGTCAGGCCATAAATCAGCGCCGCACCGACCACACCGATCACATAATCCCAGTAAAGCAGAGGAAACGGCCAGTTTCTGGTTGCCTTGATGGTGTTGGCCCATGATCCCCAGCTGATCATGCTGATGGCCATGAAAATTAGCGCCACGGTGTAATTACCCGGCTGGTACATTTCGCTCCCCCGCGACTTTTATATTTTTTACGCTTCAGCCAACATGCTGACGCGTTTTCATCAGGGGCTGAATGAATTTGCCGAAAACCTCCACCCCCACTCTGAAATCATCGAAGGTCAGGAGGACGCCGCCGGTACCCTCCACCGTCGCCACCTCGTCCAGCATGGCGGCGATCTTGGCGTAGGAGCCGACCAACGTTCCCATATTGATATTGACCGCCGACACGGTGTCGGACAATTGCACCACATTGGTGGTCTTGGAGACCGCGTTGGGCGCGCTCTGGGTCTTCAGCCAGCTCACCGCCTCCAGATCGACGCCATCGCGATAGGACTGCCATTTTGCTTCGGCCGCCGCGTCGGTTTCGTCAGCGATAACCATCATCAGAACGAACACCTCGACCTTGCGTCCGGTCTTCAGGGTGGCGGCTTTGAGGCGCTGATTATTGAAGGCGAAGGCGGTTGGCGTGTTGACGCCGACACCGAGGCAGAAGGCATAATCGGCATATTGGGCGGAAAAAGCCAGTCCCTCATCGGAACTGCCGGCGCAGATAAGCTTGACCGGCGCGGACGGCTTGGGGCTGACCCGGCAGTCGGTCATCTGGAAATACTTGCCTTGGTAGTTCGAGACCCCCTCATCCCAGAGATCGCGCAGGATCTGGGCATATTCGCCCAGCATGTCATAGCGCTTGGTATAGTGCTCCTGGCCGGGCCACAGCCCCATCTGGTCATATTCCGCCTTCTGCCAGCCGGTCACCAGATTGACGCCGAAGCGGCCATGGGAGATGGAATCGATGGTGCTGGCCATCCGCGCGCAAATCGCCGGCGGGATGGTCAGAGTCGCCACCGTGGCGAAAATCTTGATGCGCTCGGTGATTGCGGCCAGGCCAGCCATCAGGGTGAAGCTCTCGAGATTATGTTCCCAGAACTGCGTCTTGCCGCCGAAACCGCGCAGCTTGATCATCGACAGGGCGAAATCGAACCCATATTGCTCGGCCTTGAGCACGATCTCCTTGTTCAGATCGAAGCTCGGTAGATATTGGGGGGCGTTTTCGGAGATGAGCCAGCCATTATTGCCGATCGGAATGAAGACGCCGATTTCCATGATTACCGTCCTGATTTCTCTAAAAAATCGATGAGATGGGCATTGAAGCCGGCGGTTTCGGTGATCGTCACCGCATGGCCGCCACGCGGCATGACGACCAGCGTCGCGTTGGGCAGGCCGGCCGCCAGGTCCCGCGAACAATGGACCGGCACCAGCATGTCATCCTCGGTCCCGACCACCAGGACCGGACAGGCGATCTTCGCCAGATCCCGGGTGATATCGAAATCGCGCAAGGCGCCGATCCGCGCCATCAGAGTCGCCTCATCCTGAAAACCAGGTGCGTGATGGGCGGCCTGGGCGTCCAGTTCGTCGAGATGCTCAGAAATCCAGGCGGCGGGAAACAGGAACAGGGGCTGCGCTCTGAGATAGGCGAGCGGGCCGCCAGCCCGATAAATGTTGGTTCTGATCTCAAAGCAGCGCTTGAAATGTCGATCGGCGACCGCCCAACCATTGATGACCGAGAGCGTTTTCACCAGAGCGGGCCGTAATAGCGCCAGCTCCAGCCCGGCGATGCCGCCGGCCGCGTGACCGACGATATGGACCGGGGGGAGGCCTAGTCCTTCGATGATGCATGCCATATCAAGCGCCAGATCCCGGCTGCCATAGGGACCTTGCAGGCTGCGCGCGCTGTCGCCGGTGCCGCGGTGATCATAGAGGATGACCCGAAAATTCTCGGCCAGACTCTCAAGCTGCGGCCGCCAATATCCCCCCAGCCCGCCCAGTCCCGCCGAGAGCAGAACCGGCTGGCCGGTGGCTGGGCCGTGCAGCGTTACGGCCAAACCGTCGATGGTGGTCCGCTCAGGGCTTTCCGACATGAGCGACACTGGCGATCTCGACCAGAAATTCCGGCTTCACCAAGCCGCACTGGATGCAGAAGCGGGCAGGCTTATCGCCAGGAAAATACTCGGCATAGACCGCATTGATGGTGGCGTAATTGGCCCAGTCGGTCAGGAAAACATGATTGAAAGTAATATCGTCCATGCTTCCGCCGGCAGCGGTGACCACCGCCTTGATGGTTTCCAGAACATGCCGGGTCTGACCTGCCGCATCGCCGACATGAGCGTAACTGCCATCGGGATTGATCGCCAGCGTGCCCGAGACATAGACCACGCCGTCGGCCTGAGTCCCCGAGGAATAGGGGGCGAGCGGTTTAGGAAAACCGGGGGGATTGATCACCGTCTTCGGCATGATGAGACTCCTTAAGCTGGGGTGGAGAGATCTTTCAGCGCACTGCAGAAATCATCGACGGTCGAGACCCACCCGAAGAAGGTCTCGACATTATAGACAGTGGCTTTCTGGAGGAACTCGGGCCCCAGATGGTGGGTCGCGTCCTCCAGCATCACGCCGAAATATTCGAGGTGGAACCCGTCGCGCAGGGTCGATTCGACGCAGACATTGGTGGCGATCCCGACGAAAACCAGATTACGGATGCCGCGTGCGCGGAGGATGCTGTCGAGCTGCGAATTGAAAAAGGCCGAGTAGCGCGTCTTGCCGATGCAGATATCGCCCGGCTGCGGCGCCAACGCATCCACGATGGCATAATCCCAGCCGCCGCGCGCCAACAGCTGCCCCTGCAGATTGGGATTGCGGCGCATGGTCTTGAGCGCGTTGGACTTGTGATAGTTGGGCGATAAGGGGGTGCCGGCCTCGACATAGTCCGGGTCCCAGCCATTCTGCAGATAGATGATCTGGATGCCAGCCTGCCGGGCTGCCGTCAAAGTCCGCTCGATCTTGCCGATGGTGCCGGCCGCGCCGGAAATATCGAAGCCGGCCAGATCGACATAGCCATTTTTCGAGGCGTAGGCGTTCTGCATGTCGATGACGATGACAGCGGTTTCCGCAGCCCTGAGGGTCAGGGTTTCCGGTCTTGCCGGCAATTCAATCGTCGCAACGCTCATGCGGACCCCCGTCCTTGACGTCTCCCCAACATGTTTTAAATCTATTGATAATTTTCTGATTGATCAATCAGACTTTTAGTTTGTTCATTTGGTGCCAAACAGGCGGTCTCCGGCGTCGCCCAGACCAGGGACGATATAGGCGTTTTCATTGAGGCCCTGATCGACCGCGGCGACATAGACCAGCAGGTCGGGATGGCGTGTGCAGAGCAGCTCCAGCCCTTCGGGCGCTGCGACCAGCGCCATGAAGCGGATATTCTCCACCAGCACCCCGCGCTTCAGCAGCACATCGACCGTATGCACGGCAGAATAGCCGGTTGCCAACATGGGATCGGTCAGAATGAAAAGACGCCCCTCGGTCTCGGGCAGCTTGACGAGATATTCGACCGGCCGCTTGGTCTCGTGATCGCGATAGACGCCGATATGCCCGACGCGCGCCGATGGCAGCAAATCCAGTAACCCGTCGGCCATCCCGACACCGGCGCGCAGAATCGGAACTACGGCCAGCTTCTTGCCGGAAATGACCGGGGCATCGAAGGTGGTGAGGGGCGTTTCCACCGGTTCAAGGATCAGGGGCAGATTACGGGTGATCTCATAGCCCATCAGGAGCGAGATCTCGCGCAGCAATTGGCGAAATGTCTTGGTCGAGGTCCGCTTGTCGCGCATATGGGTCAGTTTGTGCTGCACCAGCGGGTGGTCGATGACATACACGTTGGGAAAGCGGGAGATCGCGCTCATGGATCGTTCCTGATTGGCGGAGTTGATTTTGTCGATCAATATGCATGTCAGGCCGCGATCCGCGAGGGAAATCTTCCCCTCATCATAGCCGGCGTCTCTGGAAACCATGACTTGATGCGGCGCCGGATCGCCCCATTATAGAGAAAGCAAGGAGCGTCCCAAGGAGCGTCCAGTGTCATGTTGATCCGAAAGCCATCCGACTTGAAATCCTCTGAGATTACCCCCCGCGGGCATTATCTCAGCCGCCGGCAGATGATCGCGAGCGCCGCCATGGCCGGTTTGTTGCCCGGTGCCCTGCTCGCCGATCCGCTGGCCAATGTCGCCAAGAGCACCTATACCGTCGAGGATGCGCCGACGCTGCTGAAGGACGTCACCACCTATAATAATTTCTATGAATTCGGCCTCAGCAAGGACGATCCCTCGCGCAACGCACCGGGCCGATTGAAAACGCGGCCCTGGACCATCAAGGTCGACGGCGAATGCAACAAGCCGGCGACACTCGATATCGATCAGTTCATCAAGGACTCCCATTTGGAGGACCGGATCTATCGCCATCGCTGTGTCGAGGCCTGGTCAATGGTGATTCCCTGGGTCGGCGTGCCGCTGGCCGACTGGTTGAAGCGCTTCGAGCCGACCTCCAAGGCAAAATATGTCGCCTTTACCACGCTCAATGATCCGTCGCAGATGCCGGGGCTGCGCAGCCTGTCGAGTTTCAGCTGGCCCTATCGCGAAGGTTTGCGCATCGACGAGGCGATGAATCCGCTGACTCTGCTGGCTGTCGGGCTCTATGGCGAAACCTTGTTGCCGCAGAACGGCGCCCCGGTGCGGCTGGTGGTGCCGTGGAAATATGGCTTCAAAGGCATCAAATCGATCGTCGCCATCAGCTTCGTCGAGTCCCAGCCGCGGACGCTGTGGAACAATGCGGCGCCCGACGAATATGGCTTTTATTCCAATGTCAATCCGACCGTCGATCATCCCCGCTGGAGTCAGGCCAAGGAACATCGCATCGGCGAATTCGGCCGTCGGCCGACCCTGATGTTTAATGGCTATGGCGATCAGGTGGCCAGCCTCTATAGCGGTATGGATCTGCAGCGTAACTTCTGATGGCAAGCCCGGCGATCTCTCTGTCGGCTGCGAATTATGTCCGACCGCTCGCCCATCTGCTCTGCGCCCTGCCGCTGGTCTGGCTTGGCAGTCAGGCCGCCCTCGATCTTTTGGGCGCCAATCCGGTCGAGGCCGGGATCCGTTTTCTCGGCGACTGGGCTCTGAGAATTCTCATGGTCGGGCTCGCGGTGACGCCGGTGAGGCTGATGACCGGCTGGTCGGGAGTCGCACCCTATCGCCGTATGCTCGGTCTGTGGGGCTTCGCCTACGCCATGCTGCACGTATCGGCCTATGTGGTGCTCGACCAGTTTTTCGATTGGCAGAATATCGGCCACGAGATCCTCAAGCATAAATTCATCACGGTCGGCATGGCGGCGACGATTTTCCTGTTGCCGCTGGCCGTCACCTCAACCAAGGGAATGATCAAGCGGCTCGGTGGCCAGGCTTGGCGACGCCTCCACACCCTCGTCTATCTCGCCGTGCCGCTGGCGGCGTTGCATTATGTCTGGATGGTCAAGGCCGGCATCATCCAGCCTCTGACCTACCTGGCGATCACTTTATTGCTGCTCGGTTGCCGCGCGGTATATGCTCGACTGCGATGAAAAGCGCTCTGATCCTGGTGATTCTGTACAGTGTGTGGGGCGGCCCAGCCCTCGCCGCCAAGACCAAGATGTGTTTCACCAAGGCCGAAGAGAATGCCGAACAATTGGTGCGCAGTGGTCTCCGCCTGCGTGAAGGCGCCAGCGGTTGCGATGGCCCGCCGTGGAGTTTTCATACAAAGCCATTATGGGGTCAGATCGAGCAGAAGTTCGGTCCGCGTTTCAAGCAACAGACCGATATCCGCCGCAAGGCCTTCGAACGGGAATTCGCCAAGGACGCGGAAAATCGCGAACAGATGTGGGACGGCCGAACCGTCTTGCATTACCGCGATTTTCCCCTCTCGAAATCCTATTGCACCGAGCTCAAGACCAGCCTTGAGACTATGTTGAAGAGCGGTTGGGGCAGTTTTGCCAGTCGCGCCCGTCTCGACAAGGATCCCGTCGAGATGGATTATCGCCCCTGTAACTAGCTGCTTTTGCCGCCATGATGGGTCGACCAGGAGACCGGGTCGTGGAGGAATTTGCGCACTTCATCCAGGGCCGGCTTGTCGAAATAGCCGCCCTCTTCGGCGACCTCCAGCACATCCCACCAGTTGGCGAGATAGTGCATCTTGACGCCGATCTCCGCCAAGCTCTTCAGCGCGCCCGGGAACACGCCATAAAAGAACATGACGAAGGTGTGGCCGACAGTGGCGCCGGCCTGGCGCAAGGCCTGACAAAAATTCACCTTGCTGGCGCCGTCCGACGCAAGGTCCTCGACCAGCAGAACGCGGTCCTGCTCATGCATATGCCCCTCGATCTGGGCATTGCGGCCGAAGCCTTTGGGCTGCTTGCGGACATAGAGCATGGGCAGGGACAGGGCGTCCGAGATCCAGGCGGCGTAAGGGATACCCGCGGTTTCGCCGCCCGCGATCGAATCGAGGCTTTCAAAGCCGATCTCGCGGGTGATCGAGGCCGCCGCCATTTCGGTGATCTTGCGGCGCGCACGCGGGTAGGAGATGACCCGGCGCATGTCGATATAGACTGGGCTGGCCCAGCCCGACGTCAGGATATAGGGCTCGGACGGCCGGAAATTGACCGCGCCGATCTCGAGCAGAATTCTCGCCGTGGTCAAACCCGCCTGTTTCTGTTCGGCGGTGCGGGAAACCAGGGACATCGTGGGGTGCTCCTTCAAGCGGGATCGAGATCTGATTCCGGGGTATAGGGCGAAAGCGCGGGTCGCGCAAGATTAGCACAGCGCGGGTCGCGCAAGATTACGACAGCGCGGGTGGCGAAAGACGTGACGGAAACGCAAGCATGGGTCGAGGGGAGCACGGTCTGATCTGGAAGCCTGGCAAGCCGCATCGTCGGAATGACTGTTCCGAGCACCCAGGATCTGAGAAACGGGCCACATCAAAGAACGATCACCCCCGCCGCTGCGCAGGCACGAAGATAATCCGCTACCAAGGCCAGCGGGATCGGGCCGAACTCGGCGGCCACCGCGTCGCGGATCTGGATCACCGAGCGCCGCCCATCGACGAAATTGACGATCTCATAGGCATAGAGAGAGCCCCGGTCCTGCGGCAGCACGAAGCGGCTGGCGCCGCCCGCGAAGAGGAGAATTTTGCCGACCGCCTCGCGGCCGAGACGATCTTGCAGCACATCGTCGTTCTGATAGGTCAAGGGACCGAAATCGCCGATCCGTTTTGGCACCTTGGCGAAGTCGGGATCGTCGGGAGTGGCGGGCGGGGGTGCCTCGGTGACGCCGGTCCAATCCCTCAGGTCGGCCGCTTGCCGCGCCAGGGTGGCGTCATATTTGACCAGGAGTGACGGATCGCCCTCTGTGAACCCGACCACGGACGCCAATGCCGCCTGTTCGCGCGTCAGGGCCTGGTCGATCAGATTGCGTGCTTCGAAGCTTTGGCCGATTTGCTCAAGGCGACGCGCCGGCTGATAGAGGTGCGCCAGGCGCTGCTGCGCCCGCGCGGTGAGAAAGGGCAGTACTCTATCAAGATCGGCCGCCGTAAGAGAGGCGAAGCTATAGCCCGAGGCCGCCCCCAGCAAGGCAACGCGGCGCAATTTGGTGGCGTCGATCTGGTCCAGCGAATCATGGTCGGTGTGGATGTAGATATCTGGCCAGTCGCGCAAATAGAGGGACGGGATGGCGATGGTCGAGGAGTCATAATCATCATGGTCGCTGCCTTCGGCATAGGGCGTCTCATCGACCAGGAAGGGGTTGCGCGTTCCATTCCCGCCCGGCCGGCGGTCCAGCACCGCCGCCTCGGCGTTCGAGCCATCCTCGGCATAAGCGGTCGCGCCGTCGCGGATCAGCTCGGCAAAGGAAGCACCGACGTCGGTGACGAAACTGGGCAGGGACCATGGCGTCTCGGTGACATGCAGGATGGACTTGTTCTTGAAAGGATCGCCGCCGACCATATCCATGTGGATATCGGCCCGCAGGGCGCGGCGTCGCTCGGGATGCTGGCTGAGATAGGCCATGGTCCCCTCGACCTCGGGGCCCCAGACGAAACGCAGTGTCCGGCGGGGCGGTGCCAGCGCGCCGCTTGCAATCAGGCGGCTGAGCAGGCGGGCGGATTCCAGGATCGTCACGCAGCCGCTGCCATTGTCATTGGCGCCCGGCCGCTCGTGATCGAGATGGCAGCTATAGACGATTTCCCCGGCGGCCGGATCGCTGCCGGGGATGATGCCGGACACCACCGTCCAATGACCGGGGCCGACCTCGGCCTTGACCTCGGCCTTGAGGGTGACGCTTCCGCCGGTGGCAAGCTGACGCCGCAGCCCGGTGGCGGCGGCGCGCGAGACCATGAAGGCGAACCCCTGCTCCTGGCTGGAGTCGAGGTGGCCCCAGCGCACCAGACTGTCGTCTTGTCCCGACCAGGCGGTGCTCTGATTGGGCATGTCGCTGATAATGCCTGCCGCGGCATAGGTCGTCACCGCCAGTCGCTGCACGGCTGAGAGGACGCCATCGGCCAGCACGATCTTGCCGCGGACCTCCTTGCCGGCATAATCCGAGGCCTTGCTGCCGTCGCCGACATCGACCAGCGCCGCGGTGACCGCCGCACTGTGGCTATAATCGGCGAGGCGAATCGGATCGGACTCCGCGTCGGCCAGCAGTGTCGGGACGGGAGCGACCTGCCACAAGCGGCCTTGCTCGACCTGCCAGCCGAGATGGCTGCGCATCAAGCCATAGTGGCGCTTGCCGTCAATCGGGAATTGTTCGGCCTGCACGTCCTGCAGGCCATAATCGACCGCCTTTTGTCGAATGAAGTCTGCGGCTTGATCGAAGGCCGCGGTGGCGGGGACGCGGTGCAGCTGGGTCAGGCGGCGCAGAGCCTCAAAGGGCGCGCCGCCGTCCGCCTCGTCGCGCAGGGCCACCCACTGTGTTTGAGACAGGAATGGCTGTTGGGCTTGGGCCGGTCTGACCAGACAGACCAGAAACACCATCATCAAAAGCCAGAAATGTCTCATCATGCCAACCCGCCCGCTGTCGCTGCCGCTCCTTCATTAAAACCCGCAAGGCGCTATGACACCAGCAGCTTCGGGATCATCGTGTCGCGCCGACGAGGTGATCAATCTCGCCGGCCGCATGATCGGTTCCTTGGATGTCGAATCTCTGAGACAGGACTCGGCACAAGACGCTTGAAACATCTCAGGCGGGACGCTAGTATGTTGCAGCGCAACATATGTAAAAAGTCCATATAGTAATCAAAAAAATAAGCAATAATAGAATGAAAAATGGTTGTTGCTGCCGGAGGATCTTAAGTGATCGAGGAGTAACACCCTATGTTTTGGCGCTCTTTTGGAAATCATGTCGCAGGAACCGGGGCAGCTAATGTGCCTCCTTTGGCATTGGCGCTGCAGGGTGGTGGTGCTTATGGCGCATTTACCTGGGGAGTGCTCGATCGGCTGCTGCAGGAAGATGATGTCTTCCCGAGCGCCATCAGCGGCGCCTCGGCGGGCGCCGTCAATGCCGTGCTGATCGCCTGGGGGCTGTTGCAAGGCGGGCGCGAGGGTGCCCGCACCGCTCTGAAACAATTCTGGGGCGAAGTCGGGCAGAAATCCATGCTCAGCCCGATGGGACTGCCGGGAGCCGACCTGCAATTCGATCTGTGGACGCGGCTCTTCTCGCCCTACCAGTTCAACCCGCTCAATTATAATCCGCTGCGCGACCTGTTGGGCGGCATGGTCGATTTTGAGCTCTTGCGGCGTTCCGGCGAGATCGCCCTGTTCATCTCGGCGACCGATGTCGCCAGCGGCGAACCGCGCATTTTTCGCGAGACTGAACTGACCCTTGATGTGCTGATGGCGTCGACCTGTCTGCCTCATGTCAGTCAGGCGATCGAAATCGACGGCCGCAACTATTGGGATGGCGGTCTGTCGGCCAATCCGCCGGTGCTGCCGATGGTCCTGGAAACCCAGTGCCGCACGGTTCTGGTGGTGAAACTGACGCCGGACGAGGAACCGACCGTACCGACCGCGGCGCCCGACATCATGTCGCGTCTGCGGCGCATTCTGCTCAACGGTTCCTTGCAGCGGGATCTGGCGGCTTTGGCCGAGATGCGCACCCTGCTCAGCCGGCAGACTCTGTCGTCGGGCGATCTGCGGCGACTCCGCGATCTGACCATCCGCCAGGTCACGATCGACCATAGTTTCTTCGACGGGAGCAACGGGTCCGCCCTGAGCCCGCGCATGGACTCGCTGGAGAAACTGCGCGACGCCGGGATTGCCGCCATCGAGGGGGTGATGCGTCCGGTCGCGGTGAGTGCGTAGAGCCAATCCATGAGCATCAGGCTCCAGCCTAAACCGGGCAGGCCGGCGCCAGCCGCCCGCCGAGTCGGATCGGTTCGATCCTTTTCGCCAGTCCGGTTTGATCGTCGGTTTCGACGAAAACGCCGCACAGCGTGCCGGGACCTTCCGCCGGGCTGAGTTTTTCGCCCGGCATTTTGCGGGTGAATTTCAGGATGGCCGGCTCTTTTTTCATGCCGATCACTGAATCATAGTCGCCGCACATGCCGGCATCGGTCTGGTAGGCGGTCCCTTTTGGCAGAATCTGCGCGTCCGCCGTCGGAATATGGCTATGGCTGCCGACCACCAGGGAGGCGCGTCCATCGGCGAAATGGGCCAGCGCCATCTTCTCGCTCGATGCCTCGCCATGCACGTCAACCAGCACCGCCTGGACATTGCCGCCCAATGCATTCCGGGTCAGTTCCTGGTCGAGTACAGGAAAGGGATCATCGAGAGCATCCATGAACAGGCGGCCCATCACCTGCACCACCAGGACTTTCCGGCCGCGCGTCGTCGTGAAGACCCCGGCGCCGCGGCCCGGCGTGCCGCTTGGATAATTACGCGGGCGCAACAGACGGGGTTCGCTGTCGATATAGCCGATGATTTCTTTCTGATCCCAGCTGTGATTGCCGAGCGTGATGACATCGACCCCGGCGGCAAAAAAATCGGCGCAGAGCTTGGCGGTGATACCGAACCCGTGGGCGGCGTTTTCGCCATTGATCACCACCAGATCGAGGGATAATTTCTGCCGCAGCCCAGGGATCTGCTCCTGCACCGCCTCCCGGCCTGAGCGGCCCAGCACGTCACCACAAAACAACAATCTCAAAAAGCGAACTCCCTGTAACCCTGCTCGGTGATCACGCCGTCGAGCCGCTGATCGAGCGGGTCGTGGGGCAGGTCGGAAAAATATTGCGCGGCAAAAGCGATCCCGATCGCCCGCACGGATCTCTCCGTGCGCAGCTGCGCCAGACTACGATCATAATAGCCTCCACCATACCCCAATCTGGTTCCTTTTTCATCGAATGCCAGCAGTGGAACCATCAGCAGGTCCGGCGCCACAGCCTCGGCGAGAGCGCCCGGATGGCGGGTGCCATGAGGACCTTCCGTCAGGGGGTCGCCCGGCCGCCAGCGGCGAAAAACCAGAGGCAGGGCCTTGCCTATGACAACCGGCAGCGCCAGCCGGGCGTCCTGGCGCGCCAATTCCGTCAGGAGTGGCATGATGTCCGCCTCGAGGCCGATGGGCAGATAACCGGCGATCACCTCGGCGCTCCGCCAAGCGATCTGGGTGAGGAAGATCTGGGTGATTTGTTCGGCATGGTGCGCCGCGCCCGTCGCGTAGGCCTCGGCGCGGCGCGACCGCGCAGCCTCGCGCAGCAGGGACTTCATGCCGTCAAGGGTCACAACATCGGATAAAAAGGTGGACGGAGCCGCGTTGGCCGTTGGTCATTGATTTCCCTCCGTGGCCTGCCAAAGCAGGTGGGAGCCATGTACCGGAACCACGATTCCGACAGGGACAGCCCCCTAGAGTTAAAACATTGGCCCCGGGGAATAATGCGACCTGACGCACCGCGCAGCGCCCGCCCGAAAAGACTCTAGGCCTTCTGCAACCGATCTGCAATGGACTCGATGCGCGTGGCCAGCTGATCGAGGCCGGCCGCCATGGCGGCATCGGCCTGATCTTCCACCGCCGACGCGGCGCTTTTAACCATCTGGCGCGCTTCATTCAGGTCATCGACCAGGGTCAGGGCGACCATCAGCAATAATCTTGTATCAGCGACCGGCCCGACCGCCTTGAGGAGATCCTGGGCGCGTTTATCGACTTCATGTCCCAGGGCCGCCAGGATGTCCTCCTGGCCATCATCGCAAGCCATCTCATAACTGCGGCCGGCCACCGTGACGGCGACTGTTGCGGACATGACGCTCACTCCTCCAGGATCGCGTGCAGGCGATCGACCATGGTGTCGAGCCGGGCCTCGACCTCGCGCGAGGCGTGATCGAGCTTGGCATAATCCTGGCTGGCGCGGGTCGCTTCGTCGCCGCCGAACAGGTCCGCGATGCCCTGCGGCGCCGTCGGCAGGACCTGTTCGAGCAGGCCAATGGCGCGGTCGAGGCGGTGCAGCGCGACGTCGGTCTTGGCCCAGCGGGTGGATAAGGATGGCACAGTCAAATTCCCTCTCGTTCGCTCGATTCTACGAGTCCGCTTCGCATCGCGTCAATCATTGACGCTGGAAACCGGGACTCATTAGGGGTAAACCAAAGCCGTTTTCGCTTCCCCTTGAAGGATTGCTCCCGTGCAAGCCGCCGTCATCCTATTTCCTGGCTCCAATTGCGACCGCGACGTCGCCGTCGCGCTCGAGGCCAGTATTGGCCGTCCACCCCTGATGGTATGGCATCGCGACAGCGATCTGCCGGATGTCGATCTGCTGGTGGTGCCGGGCGGCTTCAGTTATGGCGATTATCTGCGCTGTGGCGCCATGGCCGCCCATTCGCCGATCATGCGCGAGGTGGTCAGGCAGGCAGGCGCCGGCGTTCCCGTGCTCGGCATCTGCAATGGTTTTCAGATCCTGACCGAGGCCGGCCTGCTGCCCGGAGCCTTGATGCGCAATGCCGGTCTGCATTATGTCTGCAAAGACGTTTACCTCAGGGTCGAGAGGAATGACACCATCTTCACCCAGAACTATGCGACCGGCGCGGTGATTCGTATTCCGATCGCCCATGGCGAGGGAAATTATTTTGCCGAACCGGATGTGCTCGACCGGCTGGAAGGCGAGGGCCAGGTGGCATTCCGCTATGTGACCCCGGATGGCGCCCGAGATCCAGCCGCCAATCCCAATGGCTCACGCAATCATATCGCGGGGATTTTCGACCAGAGCCGCAAGGTGCTCGGTTTGATGCCCCATCCGGAACGGCTGGCCGATGCGAAATTGGGCGGCAGTGACGGCAAGGCGATGTTCGATGGCCTGGTGGAGGCCCTGTCATGAGCGCAATCACCGCCGATATCGTCCGCTCCCATGGTCTGAGCCCGACAGAATATGATCTGGTGCTGTCGATCATGGGGCGCGAGCCCAATGTGACCGAACTCGGCATCTTCTCGGTGATGTGGTCCGAGCATTGCTCCTACAAGAGCTCGAAGAAATGGCTGAAGACCCTGCCGACAGCCGCGCCTTGGGTCATTTGCGGGCCGGGCGAGAATGCCGGAGTGATCGATATCGGCGAGGGATTGGCCGCCATCTTCAAGATGGAAAGCCATAACCACCCCAGCTTCATCGAACCCTATCAGGGGGCGGCCACCGGCGTCGGCGGTATCCTGCGCGACGTCTTCACCATGGGGGCGCGGCCGATCGCCAACATGAACGCGCTGCGCTTCGGCGATCCCAGCCATCCCAAAACCCGCCGGCTGGTGGCGGGTGTTGTGGCCGGAATCGGCGGCTATGGCAATTGCGTCGGCGTGCCGACGGTGGGCGGCGAGACCAATTTCCATGCTTCCTACAATGGCAATATCCTGGTCAATGCCATGACCGTAGGCCTGGCGCCAGCCGATCGCATCTTCTATTCGGCCGCCGCCGGCATTGGCAATTCGGTGGTTTATGTCGGATCGAAGACCGGCCGCGACGGCATTCATGGCGCGACCATGGCTTCAGCGGAATTTTCGGCAGATTCCGAGGAAAAGCGCCCTACGGTGCAGGTCGGCGATCCCTTCACCGAAAAACTGCTGATCGAAGCCTGTCTCGAATTGATGGCGACCGATTGCATCGTCGCCATCCAGGATATGGGAGCTGCCGGTCTGACCTCCTCTTCCTTTGAGATGGCGTCGAAAGGCGGCCTCGGCATCGAGATGGATCTCGACGCGGTTCCCATGCGCGAACCGGGCATGACCGCCTACGAGATCATGCTGTCGGAAAGCCAGGAACGCATGCTGATGGTCTTAAAGCCGGGATCCGAAGACCGTGCAAAGGCCATTTTCGACAAATGGGAACTCGATTTTGCGATTATCGGCCATCTGACCGCGGGCGGGCGCATGATATTGAAGCGCCATGGCGCGGTGGTCGCCGATCTGCCGATCGATCCGCTCGCCCAGGCCAGCCCGGAATATGACCGCCCCTGGACGCCCTCTCTCAAGCGACCGGTGCTCGACCTGGCCGACGTGCCCGCCCATGACACCCTCCCGACCCTCAAGACCCTGCTGTCCTGTCCCGATCTGGCCAGCCGCCGATGGATCTGGGAGCGGTATGATCATATGGTCATGGCCGACACCGTGACCCGTCCGGGCGGCGATGCGGCGGTGGTGCGGATCCATGGCAGCAATCGCGGCCTCGCCATCACCACCGATTGCACGCCGCGTTATTGCTATGCCGATCCCCATGAAGGCGGCCGTCAGGCGGTGGCGGAAGCCTATCGCAATTTGTCGGCGGTGGGCGCCAGGCCGCTGGCGGTGACCGACAATCTCAATTTCGGCAATCCGGAAAAGCCCGAGATCATGGGGCAGATCGTCGAGGCTGTGCAGGGCATGGGCGAAGCCTGCCGGGCGCTGGATTTTCCCGTCGTCTCGGGCAATGTGTCGCTCTATAACGAGACCGAGGGCAAGGCCATCCTGCCGACCCCGGCGATCGGGGCGGTCGGGCTGATCGAGGATCTCGACCATATGGCGACCATCGCCTTCAAGGCTGCCGGCCATTCCATCATCCTGCTGGGCGAAACCCGCGGCTGGCTGGGCTCTTCGCTTTATCTGCGCGAACTGTGCGGCCGCGAGGACGGTGCGCCGCCGCCGGTGGCCCTGCACCGCGAGAAGCGTGAGGGCGAGTTTGTCCGTCTGGTGATCGGGCGCGATCTGGTCAGCGCGGTGCATGACGTGTCTGATGGCGGTCTGCTGGTCGCGGTCGCCGAGATGTCTTTGGCCTCGGGCATCGGAGTCAGGCTCGAAGCCCCGCATGGGGTCGCCGACCATGGTTGGTGGTTTGGCGAGGATCAGGGCCGCTATCTGCTGAGCGCCCCCGTCGACCAGGTCGCCGAGATCCTCGAACTGGCGCAACGGGCCGAGATCTCGGCGCGCGTCATCGGGGTTACCGAAGGTGATCATTTGATCCTGGCGGACGGGGATCAGGTTGCCGTTGCCGAGCTCGCTTTTTTGCATGAAGGCTGGTTGCCAGCCTATATGTCTTCCTCTTCCGACCCTAACCCTTAGGAATTGCCATGGCCATGGACGCCGCCGAGATTTCGGCCCTGATCAAACAAGCCCTGCCCGACGCCATCGTCACCATCGACGATCTGCGCGGCGACGGCGATCACTATGCCGCCACTGTGGTTTCCGCCCTGTTCCGCGGCAAAAGCCGGGTGCAGCAGCATCAGATGGTCTATGCCTCCCTGCAGGGCAGGATGGGCGGGCAATTGCACGCTCTGGCGCTGCAGACCTCGCTGCCGCCGGAATCCTGAAGATCGTCCCTGTCAAGGCCGGTCGCCAGGGTTTCCTGGCGGCCTGCCTCGCCTATGCCATCTGGGGACTGTTCCCGCTCTTTTTCCATCAACTGAATGGCATATCGCCGCTTGAAGTTCTGTGCAGCCGCCTTCTCTGGAGCGGTCTTTTCAGCCTCGCCCTGGTCTGTCTGTCCGGCAAGCTGCCTGAACTCATGCTCGCCATCACGACGCGCAAGACCGTGTTCGGCCTGCTGGCCTCGGGTTTGTCCGTGACGATCAATTGGGGCAGCTATATCTGGGCGGTTGCCCATGACCAGGCGCTCGACGCTTCCCTTGCCTATTACGCGCTGCCACTGGTTACCTTGGCGATCGGCATGGCGCTGCTGCATGAAAGGCTGAATCCGCGTCAGTCGGTCGCCATCGCCATCGTGGTACTGGCGGTGCTGCTGCTGACCCTCGATCGCGGCCGTCTGCCCTGGATCGTTCTGGCTTTGCCGATCAGTTTTGGTGTTTACAGCTATCTGCGTAAAATGGTTGTTGTCGACGCGCTGGTCGGCGTCACCGTCGAGGCCTTGCTGCTTGCCCCCTTCGCCGCGCTGTTTCTGGCCTTGCAGCCAGGCGGGGGCGCCATCGTCACGGCGCCGTTAACGATCAAGGTGCTTTTGCTGCTCTGTGGTCCGCTCACCACCATCCCGCTGGTGCTGTTTACCTTCGGCGCGCGCCGCCTCACTCTCACCAGCCTGGGACTGCTGCAATATCTCAACCCGACTTTACAGATGTTGACGGCGGTGCTGCTGCTCGGCGAACCGCTCGGCCGCATGCAGATCCTCTGCTTCCTGCTGATCTGGCTGGGACTGGCGATTTATTCTCTGCCGTTTGGCTTGCGACGGCAGGCCGGTTGATTTCAGGGCCGATGATCGTTATATGGCGACGGAGACCTATTAGTGGAGTTGAGTCGATGAGCGGAAACCCGATCTTTGAACGTATCGAGCAGGAGCTGAACGAGAACCAGGTGGTCCTCTATATGAAGGGCACGCCAATGTTCCCGCAATGCGGCTTCTCGGCGGCGGTGGCGAAGATCCTCGGTGATCTCGGCGTCAAATTCAAAGGCATCGACGTGCTGGTCGATCCCACCATCCGCGAGGGCATCAAGCAGTTCGCCAATTGGCCGACCATTCCGCAGCTCTATGTTAAAGGCGAATTCGTCGGCGGTTGCGATATCATCCGCGAGATGGCGGCGAGTGGGGAATTGCAGACGGTTTTGAAGGAAAAGGGCGTGTTGGCCTGAGGTTTTTCGATACCGGCGCAGTCACTCCGCCAGATTTGCAGTGTTTGCGCCGGCTCGGCCATAGGCCGTGATTTGCGCGTCGCGGGTTATCAAGAGAAGCTGATTGGCGCGCGCCTGGGCGATCAGCATTCGATCGAACGGATCCTTATGTAATTGCGGAAGATCCTGCAAAACATGGCAGTGGGCCGGGCTGACCGCGAGCAGGTCGAGACCGCGTGGCAAATCGAACAGTCTTGGATTGCGCTCAATTCGCTCCAGGCCGGCCAAAATAGCTATCTCCCATAATGACACAGCACTGACATAGCGGCATGGGGCCTCATCCATTGCCCGTCGTTCTCGCGCGGTCAATCTATCGGGCGCGAGGCGAAGCCAGATCAGAATATGGGTGTCGAGCAAGATTGCGCGCGTCATGGCAATGGCTCAAAGCTCGCTATGACGTGGTCCGGCAGGGACAAGTCGTCAGAGAAAGCGAGGCCAATCAAATCGCCATACTCGAGGGAAGGGCTCGCGATCTGACTGAGACGCGCCACGGGACGCCCGTTGCGGGTAACGATAATGTCCTCACCGGCCTCTGCCCGCGAGATGAGCGAAGCAAATTCGGCTTTGGCTTGAGCGATCGATATATGCGTGCCCATCGGACTTCCTGACCTTAATGATTATCTATGGTCATTATGGTCATAGGTGGCGATTGCGTCAACCAATGGCGGCGACGAACATTAAGCCGAATTAATCTTTTGCCAATCTAACCCTTAGGGATGTGTTGATATCATCCCGACATCGATCGAATAAATTTAAGGATGTCATGAGCGCAGGGTTCGTTACCGCCGTCCACGCCGCCCCGCGCTGGACGAGTCTCGCTCGCTTCTGCGTGATCGGCCTCACCGTGGTCCTCGCCGCCTGTTCGGTCGGACCCGACTATGAGCATCCCGACGATCCGAAGCCCGTAGCCTGGCGCACGGCGCCCGAGGCTGAGTCCTGGCCGTCGGCGGCCTGGTGGCATGGTTTCGGTTCGCCGCAGCTCGACAGTTTTATGGACAAGGCGCAGGCCGCCAATCTCGATCTCGCCGCGGCAATCGCCAGGGTGGGTGAGGCTGATGCCCAATCCCGCATCGCCGGGGCACCCTTGCTGCCGAGCGTCGGGCTCGGTGTCCAGGCGATCCACCAGCGGGAACCAGGGTCGGGGTCGGGTATCACCAATTCCAGCGGCATCCTGCCGGCGCTCACCGCAACCTATGAGCTCGATTTCTGGGGTAAGAACCGCGCCGCGGCGCGCGCCGCCGAGCAGACCGCTCTGGCCAGCCGCTATGACCGGGAAACGATTGCCCTGACGGTGATGAGTTCGGTCGCTACCACCTATTTTCAAAGCGTGGCGCTGCGGGATCGCGTGCAGGTGGCCGAGGATAATCTCGCCAGCGCGCGCGAACTGCTGAGGGGCCTGCAGCTTGAGGCCAAGGCCGGCATCGCCACCGCGCTCGACGTCGCCCAGCAGGAGACCGTGGTCGCGACCCTGAGTGCTGCGCTGCCGCCGCTGCGCCAGCAGCTCGGCCAGACCAATGATGCCTTGGCCATCCTGATCGGCGAGCCGCCCGAGCAGATCGAGCCGGGCGTTGCGACCCTCGATCAGCTGATCCGCCCGCAAATCGGCGCCGGGTTGCCAGCCGAGCTTTTGCGCCGCCGCCCGGACGTGGCGGAGTCCGAGGCGCAATTGATCGCCGCCAATGCGACGATCACAGTCGCCTTGGCGCAGTTCTATCCCAGCCTGACCCTGTCCGCCGCCGGCGGCTTCGCCGGCACCACACCGGCGCAGGCGGTCAGCCCCGCCAACGCGGTCTATAGCCTGACCGCCAGCCTTGCCCAGCCGATCTTCGAAGGGGGCGCCTTGCAGGGACAGGTTGACTATGCCAAAGCCCGCTATGACGAGCTGCTGGCCGATTACCGCAAGACCGTGCTGTCCGCGCTTGCCAATGTCGAGGACTCTCTCGTGGCAGTGCGCGAAACCGCCGAGCAGGAACGCCGCCAGAGGCTGGCGGTGGCGACGGCAAAACGCGCCTATGACTTCTCGCGTAAGCAGATGGAGGCGGGCACCGTCAATATCCTCACGGTGCTGAATACCGAGACCGCGCTGTTTACCGCCCAGGACAATTTGGTGCTGGCCAGCGCGCTGCGCCTCGAGGCGCTGGTCGCCCTTTATAATGCTCTCGGCGGCGGATGGCTTCAGAGTTAGGACCCCAGCATGCACCAGACTCCCTTCAAGCGATTTTCCCCCCTCCGCCTCGGTATGGCCGGTGCCGGCGCCGTCCTGATCGCGGCCTTTCTGCTTTGGTCGCAACAGAAGCCGGTGTCCGCCTTGCCCGCGCCGCAAGCCAATGCCGGGGTGGCGGTCGAAACCGCCCGGGTCAGCCGCGCGGATGTTCCGGTCACTTTGGAGGGCTTGGGTACGGCGCAGGGTTTCTACACGGTGACCGTGTCGTCGCGGGTCGACGGCGCGTTGGAGAAGGTCGGATTCGTCGAAGGACAGAGGGTCAAAAAGGGCGACCTGCTGGCCAGGATCGACCCCAGACCCTACCAGGCGGCCTATGACCAGGCCGTGGCGACCAAGGCCAAGGACGAGGCGCAACTCGCCAATGCGAAACGCGACCTTGCCCGTTATGTCCAACTCGCGCCCGACAATCTTGCCAGCGCGCAGACGGTCGAGGGGCAAAAGGCGCTGGTGGATCAGCTGCAAGCGCAGATCGCCGGCGACGCGGCGGCGGTCGACAACGCCAAGACCCAACTCGACTATGCCACCATTGCCTCGCCGATCGACGGCGTAACCGGCATCCGTCTGGTCGATCCCGGCAATATCGTGCACGGCGCCAACAGCACCGGCATCGTCGTGGTCACGCAGATCCAGCCGATCGCCGTCCTGTTCACCCTGCCCGAGGAGGACTATGGCAAGATCGCCGCCGCGCTGCAGGATGGCGAGGTGACGGTGGCGGCGATGGGTCGGGGCGCCGAGGGCGAACTCGACCGCGGCAAGATCGCGGTGCTCGACAATCAGATCGACCAGGCCACCGGCACCATCCGCATCAAGGCGATCTTTCCCAATGCTTCGACCAAATTATGGCCAGGGGCCTATGTCAATGCGCGCGTCCTGCTCGCCACCCGCCACAATGCTCTGACCGTTCCGACTGCCGCGTTACAGCGCGGTCCGGCGGGGCCGTTCGTCTATGTGGTCAAACCGGACAGCAGCGTCGAAATGCGTAGGGTCAAGATCGCCAACGACACTGGTCCGCTGATTGTGGTCGAAGACGGGCTCACCGAGGGCGAACTTGTCACCACCAATAATGAATATCGCCTTCAGCCCGGGGCCAAGGTTCGCCTCGCCGCCGCCGACCCTGGGGGGGCCGACTTTGCCGGTGCCAAGCCATGAATGCCGAACCGCGCCGGGCCGCCGACCATCAGGGTGGCGGCATGTCCTCGCCCTTCATCGATCGCCCGATCGCGACCTCCCTGATGATGGCCGCCATGCTGCTGGTCGGTCTGGTGGCTTTTCCGCTGCTGCCGGTCGCTCCCCTGCCGCAGGTCGATTTCCCGACCATCCAGCTGTCGGCCAATCTGCCCGGCGCCAGTCCCGAGACCATGGCCTCCTCGGTGGCGACGCCGCTTGAATATCAGATCTCGCAGATCCCCGGGGTCAGCCAGATGACCTCGACCAGCATCCTCGGCAGCACCCAGATCACCGTCCAGTTCGATCTCAATCGCAATATCGACGCCGCCGCTCAGGACGTCCAGACCGCCATCGACGCCGCCGGTGGCCAGTTGCCGAAAAATCTGCCGGCGCCGCCGACCTATAAAAAGGTTAATCCGGCCGATTCGCCGATCCTGATCTACTCGGTGCGCTCCGACAGCCTGCCGGTGACTTCGGTCGATGACTATGCCGAGACCGTCATCGCCCAGCAGCTCTCCCAGGTTCCGGGTGTCGCCCAGGTATCGATCGGCGGCCAGCAGAAGCCGGCCGTGCGCATCCAGGTCGACCCCGACAAGATCGCCGCCCGCGGCATTCAACTCGAAGACATCGCCGGTGTCATCGCGTCGGCGACCGTCGATGCGGCCAAGGGCTCGATCAATGGCCCCAATCACAGCTTCGCCATCTATGACAATGACCAGCTGATGTCGGCGGCGCCCTGGAATGATGTGATCGTCGCCTATAAAAATGGCGCGCCGGTGCGGGTCCGCGATATCGGCCGGGCGATCGACGGGCCCGAGAACAATCAGGTGACTGCCTGGCAGAACGGCCACCAGGGCGTGCTGCTGCTGGTCTATAAGCAGGCCGGCGCTAACATCATCAACATCGTCGATCACATTGAATCGGCGCTCCCCCATGTGCTGACCGCGGTGCCCCCCTCGATCCATGTGGAAAAGGTGATCGACCGCACCACCACCATCAAGGCATCGGTCTCGGATGTCGAGTTTACCTTGGTATTGACCGTGATCCTGGTGGTCATGGTGATCTTTCTGTTCCTGCGCACGGTGTGGGCGACCATCATCCCCGGCATCACCGTGCCGCTTTCAATCTTCGGCACCGCGGCGGTGATGTATGTGTTGGGCTATAGTCTCGACAATCTGTCGCTGATGGGCCTCACCATCGCCGTCGGCTTCGTGGTCGATGATGCGATCGTCATGCTGGAAAACATCCATCGCCATATCGAAGGGGGAATGTCCCCCTGGGAGGCGGCCCACAAAGGTTCGCGCGAGATCGGCTTCACCATCCTCTCGATCAGCCTCTCGCTGGTGGCGGTGTTTATTCCGCTGCTGCTGATGGGGGGAATTATCGGTCGGCTGTTCCGCGAATTCGCCATCACCGTAACCATTACCATCGCGATGTCGGCCTTCGTTTCTCTGACCCTGTCGCCGATGATGTGCGCGCTGCTGCTGCGAGACGAGAAACATGTCCGCCATGGTCGGGCCTATCTCAAGGTCGAGGCGGCGTTTGACTGGATGCTGCGGTCCTATGGGCGCGGGCTCGATATCGTGCTCAACCATCAGCGCATTACCCTGCTGGTCTTCCTCGCCACCGTCTCAGCCACCGCCCTGCTCTATATCGCCGAGCCCAAAGGTTTCTTCCCGCAGCAGGATACCGGCATCATCGCCGGCCTGTCGGACTCGGCCCAGGACGTCTCCTTTGCCGAGATGGTGCGCCGCCAGCATCAGTTGTCGGACATCATCGCGCAGGATCCCGATATCCAGGGCTATGCGACCGGTCTGGGCGGCGGTCGGCCGCTCAATAACGGCTTCATGGTCATCCAGCTGAAGCCGCGCGATCAGCGTTCGGCGAGTGCCGACCAGATCATCGCCCGGCTGCGGCCGAAGATCGCCCAGATCCCCGGCGCGACCTTGTTCCTGCAAGCATCCCAGGATCTCAATGTGGGCGGACGGCTGGCCCGGACTCAATATCAGTACACATTGCAGGACGCCAATCTGGACGACCTCAACCAGTGGGCGCCGAAGCTGGTCGCCGCGCTCAAGACCCTGCCGGGCCTGCGCGACCTGGCCTCGGATCAACAAAACAGCAGCACAATGCTGTCAATGACGATCGACCGCGACCAGGCGGCGCGCTTTGGCATCCAGCCCTCCCTGATCGACAACACCCTCTATGATGCTTTCGGCCAGCGCCAGGTGACGCAATATTTCACCCAGCTCAACAGCTACCATGTCATTCTCGAAGTGCCGCCGGATCTCGCCGGCGATCCAGGCACGCTCAACAAGCTCTATCTGACCTCGCCGGTGACCGGGAAGCAGGTGCCGCTCTCGACCTTCGTCAAATTTGACACCCAGCACACCGCCTATTTGTCGGTCAATCATCAGGGGCAGTTCCCGTCGGTGACGATCTCCTTCAATCTGGCGGCCGGCACCGCGCTCGGCGACGCGGTCGATGCGATCGAGAAGAAGGCCGCCGAAATCGGCATGCCGGATGCGATCGCCGGAACTTTCCAGGGTAACGCTCAGGCGTTCCAGAGCTCCCTCAAGAGCGAGCCCTATCTGATCCTGGCGGCGCTGGTGGCGGTCTATATCATTCTCGGCATGCTCTATGAGAGCTACATCCATCCCCTTACCATTCTCTCGACTCTGCCGTCGGCCGGGGTCGGCGCGCTCCTGATGCTGATGGTATTCCATTTTGACCTTTCCGTGATCGCGCTGATCGGCATCATCCTGCTGATCGGCATCGTCAAGAAGAACGGCATCATGATGGTCGATTTCGCCATCCAGGCGGAGCGGGAGCAGGGGCTGTCGCCCGTCGAGTCGATCAGGCAGGCTTGCCTGCTGCGCTTCCGCCCGATCATGATGACGACTATGGCCGCCCTGCTGGGCGCGTTGCCTCTGATGCTGGGGCAAGGTACCGGATCAGAGCTGCGCCAGCCGCTTGGCTATACCATGGTCGGCGGGCTGCTGCTCAGTCAGGCCTTGACCCTGTTCACGACGCCGGTGATCTATCTCTATCTGGACCGGTTCGTACCAAAGAAGAGCGGCCACCGGGCGGCGCAGATCAAAGAGCTGGTGGCCGGGGAATGAGGTGACAGGTGAAGCTATTGCTGGTCGAAGACAATGAACGGGTGGCGCGCTTCGTGACCAAGGGGCTGCGCGAATCCGGCCATACCGTCGATCACATCGAAAATGGCCGCGACGGCCTGTTTTATGCGGTCAGCGAAGCTTACGACACCATCATCATGGACCGCATGCTGCCTGGCCAGGTTGACGGACTGACCATCATCGAAACCCTGCGGCGCTCGGGGAACCAGACGCCGATCCTGATTCTGAGCGCGCTCTCCGATGTGGACGAGCGCATCAAGGGGCTGCGGGCGGGCGGCGACGACTATCTGACCAAGCCATTCGCCTTTGGCGAGCTGTTGGCCCGGCTCGACGCTCTGATGCGGCGGACCAAGGCCGGTGGGGGCGAACAGGTTCTGGTGGCCGGCGATCTGCAAATGGATCTGCTCGCCCGCAAGGTGATACGCGGCGAGCGCACCATCCTGCTGCAACCGCGCGAGTTCAAGCTACTCGAATATCTGCTGCGTCATGTCGGCCAGGTGGTGACGCGCACCATGCTGATCGAAAATGTCTGGGGCTACCACTTCGATCCGCAGACCAATGTGATCGATGTCCATATCAGCAACCTGCGACAGAAGATCGAGGGCGAGTCCGAGACGCCGCTGCTCCGCACCGTGCGCGGCACGGGCTATGTGCTGACCGCCGGGGTTTGAGAAATGCGGGTCAGGGTCACCCGCTCCTCCGCTTTCACCCTGGCGCTGCTTTATGTGGCGCTGGGTGTGCTGGCGATCGGGCTGTTCGCCTTTCCGCTGTGGTATGCCTGGGAGACCAGCGTCGAGGATTGGCGGATCGAACTTATCCGCGAGGATACCCAGCGTTTCGCTGAGTTGTTCAACCAGCGCGGTCCCGAAGGGCTGGCCGATTTCATTGATCAGCGGGTCCGCTTGCAGATCGCCGGCGAGCGGACCCTGCTGCTGACCGACCCGGCCCACCATCCGCTGGCCGGCAATCTCAAGGCCTGGCCGACCGAAATACCCGATGCGGCGGGGGTCTATAAGGTCACCTTGAAAAGCGTGGGCATGAGCAATAGGCTGCTGGCGGTCCATACTCTGCTGCCGGGAGGCTACGCCCTGCTGGTCGGTCGCGACCTGTCCCGCTCCGCTGTGGTCGAGACCCGGTTCTGGTGGGGTCTGGGTGCGGCCTTCGCGGCACTGTTGCTGGTCGGGCTGTGCGGCGGTTTCCTGGTGCGCCGCGCGGTGCTCTCCGGGATCGACAGGATCAGCCGCAGCGCCAGTGCGATTGTCGGCGGTGACCTGACCCACCGGTTGCCGGTGGGGCGCGGCGACAGCGAATTCGATACCCTGTCGCGCACGATCAACCGCATGTTCGATCAGATCGAACAACTGGTTCATGGCGTGCGCAACGTCTCGAACGCCATTGCCCATGATTTGCGGACGCCCCTGGCCGAATTACGCTCGAGACTGGAGGAGCTGGCGATCTCCCGCCCGCCGCCTGACGAGACCTACGGCGAGATTGCCGGCGCGGTGGAAGATGTCGACCGCGTGATTGGTATTTTCAACGCGCTGCTGCGCCTTGCCGAGATCGATACCGGTGTGCGCCGCTCCGGCTTCGAACCGGTCAACGCCTCGGCTTTGGCCGCCGATGTGGTCGAATTCTACCGCCCCGCGGCAGAGATGAAAGGGATCGAGCTCGCCTCCCGCACCCTGCAGCCCGACGTGACATTGGCGGGCGATCCGGTGCTGCTGGCCCAGGCGGTCGGTAATCTGATCGACAATGCGCTGAAATTCGCTCCGCGCGACGGCCATGTGGCGGTCACTGTAGCGCGCGACCCGGTCGGCAGGCCGATCATCAGCGTCGAGGATGACGGACCCGGCATCCCTGATGCGGAAAAGGACCTGGTGGTCGAAAGATTTTACCGCGGCGACGCCAGCCGCGGCGTGACGCCCGGGGTCGGGCTGGGGCTGAGCCTGGTCAGCGCGGTGGCAACTCTGCATGCCGGACGGCTCGATCTGTTGGACAATCATCCGGGACTGGTGGCGCGGTTGCGGCTGAATTAAACTGGACAGGATGATTCTATCACACGCTCAGGAGTTATGGATGCAACGCGTAGCAAAGATTGGCCTCTCGTTACTGATCGGCTTTTTTCTGGTGACTTCCGCAGGCAGAGCGCAGAACCACGAGGAACATGGCCATGAAAGCCCTCGGCCAGCCGCGCCGCGCGGCGAGCCTCATCCCGCTCCCAAAGCCTATAGCCGGGTCGCCGAACCAAAGGGCTGGAACCAGCGCCCTGCCGTGGTGGATCGAGGCGCCTACCAACATAATTTTCAAGCGGCGCGGACCTTC
>Ga0116226_10000549_pt1 | contig 32096 bp, 20 predicted proteins | sample S1TSphfallax_FD_89692 | JGI IMG/M metagenome (GOLD analysis project Ga0116226, IMG submission 89692) | Host-associated microbial communities from peat moss isolated from Minnesota, USA - S1T2_Fa - Sphagnum fallax MG | ecosystem: Host-associated > Plants > Peat moss > Unclassified | place: USA...
ACCAGTTGCGGCAGCGTCCCGTCCGCGACGATCAACTCGACCACCGTCTATTCGAGCGGCATGATCTTCTTTAGTCAGTCGACGATTGCGCCGTTCGTATCCGCCGACGGCGGATACGGTAAGGTGCAGTTTCAGGTGACGATCAACTGAATTTGGTCGGAACGTCTCCCTTGATGAGCCGGCTACGGCCGCGTGGCCTTCACGGCACAGACGTTCTGATCGTCGGATCGCGTCGCGATTGCGCGAGGCCCATCACGAGCGCGGCGAACGTGAACGCCGCGCTCACCGCGGCGGTCGCGGTCGCGCCGTAGAGTTCGAGCGTTCCGGTCGACACCGGCGGCATCACCACACCCGACGCGCTCTCGAGCGATGAGGCGACGCCGAGGATCGTGCCGCGCTGATTGTCGGGCGCGGCATCGGTAATGAGGGCGGGCAGCGTCGCGTTGCTGGTCGCGAGGCCGAACGCGAAGAGCGCGAACATCGCACCGGCCACGCGCAGGTCGTGCAGAAACGGCACGATCAGAAAGGAGAGCGTCACCGCGGCAAGACCGAGCGAGTTCGTGCGCCGGTCGCCGAGCGCTTCGGTGATGCGGCCGACGACGCCGAGTTGCATGATGACGCTGATCACGCCGAACCCGGCGAAGAGATAACTGACGGTCTCCGCCGTCAATCCGAGCTGCCGCTGGAGGACGAGCGTGAACGCCGCGAACCAGCCGTAGAGTCCGAACGAGTAGACGAGTTTTTGCCAGAGCGTCGGCGCGAGATTCGGATCGCGCAGCGAGACGACGATGTCGCCGAGCGTCGCGACCTCGGCCTGTGCGTCGTTCGAGCGCGATTCCGGTAAGACGACGATCGTGATGACGAGCGTGAGCAATTGCAGCGCCGCAGCCAAGAGAAACGGCAGCCGGAAGCCGTCGTGGCCGGCGAGCCACCCGCCGGCGGCGGGCCCGAAGATCAGGCCCGCGCTGAACGCCGCGCCGATGTAGGCGAACGCCTGCGCGCGCTTCTCCGGTTCGACCAGATCCGACACGTACGCTTGCGTCACGGAGATGTTACCGCCCGCGATTCCCTCGATCACGCGCGCGACGAAGACGACGCCGAGGTTCGGTGCGAAGGCCAGCATCGTCCAGCCGATCGTCGCACCGATTTGGCTCACGATCAGCACCGCTTTGCGGCCGATCCGGTCGCTCACGTTTCCCCAGATCGGCCCCGCAACGAATTGACACAGTGCGAACACCGTAAACAGCAAGCCGACCACGATCGGCGGCGCACCGAAATGCTCGACGAAGAACGGCATGAGCGGGATGAGGATGCTGAACCCCAAGATATCGATAAACGTTATCCCGAGAATCGGCAACAGCCGAACGATCACCACCCCGTCTTGCCCGGTCCCGTACCGATGTCATGCCGCGTCCTCGGTTCCATACGAGGACGGATCTCAGACGATATCTCGAATAGACACGGCGACCTACCGTGTCATCCGTGGACTACGTGAGTGGCGCAGATGACATAGAGAGTACCGCTATTTGCAAGCGTGAGTGGACGCCGAGTTTTGCGAAGATTGCGGCGATGTGATTTTCCACGGTGCGATGGCTTATGATGAGCTGCGCTGCAATCTCGCGATTCGTTTTTCCCGCAACGATCAATCGAACCACGTCGAGTTCGCGGGCCGTGAGCGTGCCGAGTCCGCCTGCGAGCGTTGCGGTTCTCATACGCCCACGGTACCGCCGCGGGACGATGGATTGTTTCACCCGTCCAGACGAATATTATAAAAATAGGTGTTCTCCCGGATTCACCGCGTGCGTGCTGCCCGCTACGCTGCAAGCACACCACTCATCAGTCCAGGGAGAGCAACCGTGAACAATCTGCAACGTGCTTCGGCGGGACTCGTTTCCGCCACCATTCTTTTCTCCGCCGCGACGCTTTGCGCGCAGGCCGACGAACGCCCCGCGGTCGCGATGGCCGTCGGATCACCGAGCCGAGCCTATGCGCCGGCGCGCATGAAGGGGACGCTCTACACGCAGCTGCCGCCGATCGCGGAGCTGGCACACCTGAACGGGAAAGCCCTCGTGCAAGTCGCGCTCGACGACGCGGGGCACGTCACGAACGTGACGGTCGTTGCATCGACCGGCAATTCCGTGCTCGATCGCGCAGCGCTGAGGACCGCTCGGGACGCCACGTATGAACCGGCGAGCGTGGGCGGAATCCCGGTCGCGGGTTCATTCGACATCGTCGTCGACTTCGCACCCGAAACCTAGCCGCTCCCTCACGACCGAGCCACGTTCTTACAATCTGGCCGCTGCGGCGAGCCGCCTTGTCGGACGGTCTTTCGGGAAGCTTTTGCCGAGCAGTTGAGCTGTGTCATCCTGAGCCTGTCGAAGGATGGGCGTGGCAGCCAGGCGGCGTGCTACGCCACGAGCGTAGCCGGAGCTCGCACACGGCTCCGAGGAGAACGTCATGGACGTCGCGATAGTCGCCGCCAACGGATCGGTCGCCACCCGTGCCTGAGCGTCCGGTCGCTTTGATCACCGGCGCCTCGATGGGTATCGGCGAGGCCTTCGCGGATGAGCTCGCCGGGCGCGGCTACGACCTCGCCTTAGCGGCGCGCTCGGCCGATGCGCTCGAAGGCATCGCGGAGCGGCTGCGCGCGGCGCACGGCTGCGCGATCGACGTCATTCCGGTCGACCTGAGCGATCCGGCGCGCGCCGAGCCGCTCGTTGCGCGCGTCGAGGGGCGCTTCGGCCGCATCGATCTGCTCGTGAACAACGCCGGCTTCGGCGCGCGCGGACGCTTCGAGCAGATCGACGGTGCGCGGCAGCTGGAGATGATCCGGCTCAACGTCGAGTCGCTGGTTGCGCTCGCGCACCGCGTGTTGCCGGGCATGGTCGCGCGGCGCAGCGGCGGGATCATCAATATCGGCTCGACCGCCGCGTTTCAGCCCGTTCCCTATATGGCGGTCTACGGAGCGACCAAAGCCTTCGTGCTCTCGTTTTCCGAGGCGCTCCACGAAGAGTATCGCTCGCGCGGCATCACCGTGCTCGGCCTCAATCCGGGCAAGACCGCCACCAACTTTTTCACGGTCGCCGGTGAGGTGCCACTGATCGGCTTCGAGCGCACGCCCGCAGCTGTGGTGAAGACCGGGCTGCGCGCCCTCGAACAGAAGCGCGGCTACGCGATCGACGGTCCACTGAATCGTATCGTGGCGTTCTCCGCACGGCTGCTCCCGCGCGGCGTCATCGCCCGCGTTTCGGCGCAACTGATGGGGAAAGGCATCGCCTAACGCCGTTCGTCGCGCACGTGATGTTCAGACTTTTTTCAGATCCTTGTGCATCGCGACGGTGACTGGACAAATGGCGAGAGTCGCCGCCGAAATCACCGCCATTTCCCAAAAACTTTGAACGGGACCGCCGCCCCGGCGAATGCAATCGGTCGAAGGCCAAGAAGCTTAAGAAGCGCTTATCTTGGTTTTCTCGATTCAGGAGCGGACGATGTTTCGGCTACGCAGTGCTTTTGCGAAGGCTCTTTCTTCAGTTTGTTTGATGGTGGCGCTCATTGCGTCGATCGTCGTGGTCCCCGCCTATGCAGGTACCGTGGGGCAGCTCTCGGGGCGCGTCGTCGACTCGAAGACGCATCTGCCGATCGCCGGCGTGAAGGTGACCGCCGTCTCGCCGACCGAGCGCGGTACGGCCGTCACGGACGCGAGCGGACGTTTCACGATCTTGGGCCTCGACCCGGACACCTATGCGATCTCGTTCGAGAAAACGGGTCTTCAATCCGAACTCGACTACGGCCAAACTGTTATCCCCGACCAGACAACGACGGTCGAAGTGCAGATGCATCCGTACCTTGCGACGATCGGTCAGACGACGGGTCGCAGCACGAGCAGCGCGTTCCAGCCGGGTCAGGCGATCACATCGTACACGGTCAACTCCACCGACATCGTGCAGACCCAGGGCACGGCGCTCAACAACAATGCGACGCAACTGTTCGCATCGTTGCCGGGCGTCACGAATGCCGGGCAGAACAACGGCGTCCCGGTCATCCGCGGCGGCCGCTCCGATGAGATCGGCGTCTCCGTCAACGGCATCCCCGAAACCAATTCGTACACGGGTACGTTCGGCGCCGCGCAGCTTCAGGACATGTCGTACCGTTTCGACGTCCTCGACACGGTGCCGACGCTCGCGCTCCAGTCCCTCACGCTGAGCCCCGGCTTCGCGGACGCCTCCTACGGCAATACCGGTACCGGTAACCTCAACCTGGTCTTCAAGAAAGGCGCGTATCCGTCGTTCTATGATTTCGACGGCGGGATCGGCGGCGGCGACCGCTATCACGCGACGAGCTTCGACTACGGAACGGCGACGCCGAACGGCCGCTGGCAAGCGTATTTCATGTTCCACGACGACAACACGTATCCGAATTGGGCGCCTGGCCTCGCGGCCGCGAACGCCCAAGTGATCGGCTACCCCGGCAATCAGTTCCAGCGGCAGTACGTTGTGAATCTCGACTATAACTGGGGCAAGGATAACAAGTACGGCCTCGAGTTCCAGAGCTACGACGACGACGCAGCCCTCCAGGCCGACTACGGCATCAATAACGCGCAGACGTGCTTCTTCAGCTGCTCGCAGTCCGAGATCGGCAATAGCGTAAGCGGCAGCACCGGCAACTGCGGTTTCCATGCACCCGGTTTGCCCCCGCTGGACAACACGGCCAACGATGCCATCAGCCCCATCACGGGGGGCTATCTCCAGAAGAATTGCCTAGCGCTGCTAACGCTCTTCCCGGGCCAGACCTCGTATGATGAGTCCGCTGCGCAGGCTGGGATGTCGACCTACAGCGAGCAGTATCCGCACCATAATTATAGCCTGACGTTTCATGACAAGTTGACGCAGTCGACCTACATGAAGGCGAGCATGTTCCGCGCCGGCGGCACCCAAACGGACAACCGGCTGGGCGGCGGTGCCGATGCCTACGTCGTCACCCAAGGCGGAAATACGACGGGCGCGACGCTCGACTTCACGACACAACTCGGCGACAAAAACCTCGTCAAGTACGGTGCCTATACCGCGTACGAGGCGCCGACCATCAATCAATATCTCCCCGATTGGGGTCTGGAAATTGTCGCGTTCGGCGCGCTCGCCGAGTTCTATGATTTCGTGCCCAAGAACTACGGCGACTATGGATGCCCGCTAACGTCGGCGCTCACGTTTAACGGCTATACGAACCCGGCCAACTATTGCGGCTACCTCGAATCCCAGACCGGGCAGTCCCTCGTTCAGATCCCGGGTAAGTCGCTGGCGACGGCAATCACCCCGCACTACACCTCGGGCTACGTCACCGATGAGTTCAAGCCAACGGATAAAATCACGGTCGTCGCAGGCGCTCGCATCGATACGGCCGACTACAATTATCCGAAGCCGGGCGTCGATCTTGCGACCTGTACGTCGCTCTACGCTCCGCTTACCGTAACGCCGCCGACGGACGCGCAAGGAAATTACGTTTCGATCGTTCCGGGCAAGACGTGTCCGACGGAGACGTTCGCCAATATCAACTCGGCGATTCACCCGTCCATTCTCCAGCCGCGCTTGGGAATATCGGATAAGCTCGGCAATGACGATGCGGTCAAACTCGACTACGGACGCTCCGTCTCGTGGGTTCCCGAATCGATCATCAACCCGCAGTTGGTCTCACCCGGGTCCTTCAGCAATCTCGCGAATGTGCCGTCGTACTATAATCCGGCCACGTACTGCCTCGGCGGCGATTACTTCTCCGGTGTCGATGTGACGGCCGACCCGCGTTGCAATCCGGCGAACTTCAATACGGCCTTCCAGCCTGGAAAGTCGGTCGGGTTCTACAGCTATTACAATCCCTTCCCGTGTACGGGTGGTCTCAAGAACGGGAAGTGTCCCACCAACCCGAACTATCCGCTCCCTCCCCCCGGTCAGGTGAATCCGTCCGGAGCCCCGGCTTGCGGAAACGCGGCCCTCGGTTCGGCGGGACTCGTGCCTTGTGTCAGCGAGCAAGAACAGCTCTTCTGGGACTACCAGGACGACTATCAGGGCTTCGGTCCGTACGGTGCCGACACGCGCTCGGCCCCGCTCCAGCCGGTTCCGCCGGCCCAATTCGGAAACTACGATATCGGCTACGCGCACCAATTCAGCGCGGGCATCGGCCGCGGTCTGGTGCAGAGCCTCACGCAGGGAATCGGTTTCTCACTCACCTCATGGAAGCGTGTTGGCCAGGGACTCTCGCTCAACGAAAATCTCCCGATCACCAACGGCGGCTCGGTCGCGAAGGGTCCTCAGAACAGCCTCCTCGGCTACACGGCCTACGAGACCGCAAACGGCTTGGATCTCGCCAACGGACTCGAAGCGCGTTTGACGCGTGCCCGCCCGTACGGACTCTCGATGCAGTTTTCAGCAACGTACCAGAAGGTGCTCACGAACGCGTATGCGAGTCCGTCAAACGAGTACGCAAACCTCGGCGGTCTCAACGCTCCCGGCACGACCGGCGCGAACGCGTCACTCTTCCTGAATCTGCTCTACCCGCAAGCCTACATCTCGCCGCTCACGACCAACACGACGCTCTCGTTCAAGACGCGCGGCGGCTGGCGCTTCGGCACGAACATCGCGTGGGCGAAGGGCTACCCGATCGGTGCCGGTCAGTATACGGCGCAGTTCGTGGACAGTGCCCCGGAGCTCATTCCCAACACGAACGTCGTCAATGGCGGCAGCGCGACGCGCTATGTCGATCCGTTCTCGCCCGGTACCGTTCAAGCGCCGCGCATCGCGGCGAACGACGGCGGGTCGGAAGGCCGCTACGCCTGGCAGTCGCTCACGTCTCCGCAGAGTTTCACGTCGCTTCAGATCGAGAAGTTCATCACGCCGAAGATGTCGATCGGACTCAACATCAACAACCTCTTCGATCAAATCGATTCCGGGGCGACGCTCAACCCGAACTATCAGCCCGTCGCGAATGGCGTTGCGGGTCCGAAGTCGGGAACGACGACCAATAATCTCGTCGCTGGTCAAGGGTACTCGTTCTTGCCCAGCGGCTCCGGCCCGTTCCAGGACTTGCCGCAGAACCAGGGCCTGACTTTCTACCTCTACGTCTCATTCAAGAAATAACAGGTTCATCGATGTATCGATCCCCTCATCGGCTGCTCGGACTCGCCGCCCTGATCGCGCTCGCGAGTTGTAACGCGGGCGGAATATCCAAAACACCGGTCACGACCGTCACCAGTCTCGCGGGTGCCGGGACGCTACAGTTCGCCGTCGGTACCGTCAACATCGGAACGGACGGCAACAAGATCGGCCTCAACACGGTCGAGACGTATCGCCAGGCCGGCGGGCTCTCCGCCGTCCTGCTCGATACGCCGACGATCACGGGGCCGTCCGGCTTTGTGAACACGGCGGGCGGAAACACCACGAGCCCGTACCTCAACACCGGATCGGGCGCCAATTGCGCCTCGGGTACGCTCGTTGCCGGCGCCGATTACGGAACGAACGCGATCAGCGGAGATCCGCAAAATCCGTCGGTCCAATTCCGCCCCACGCATACCTTTGGAGAGGCAGCGCTCCTTGGTTCCTACGGGATCCAGCCGTTCAACTCCACGGAAGGTGCGACCGCCTACTATGCGGGCGTCATCAACACGATCGACTGCGGCTTCGCCTGGTCGAAAGGCTCGCAGGAGTATCAAGCGTATCCGGAACCGTTCTATCTCTCGGCGGCAGCAGTCGCTGCCATCGTCGCCACCGGCGAGAACGAGCCGCCGCAGTATCTCGGCGGACCGCCGTCGTTTCCGTTCGTAGCCGATGGGTCGGCACCGGGTGGATTCGCCGGTTACGTTCCCGGCTTCACCGCGTTCGAGGTGACCCCCGTAACCGGGACGTACACGCTCTCGGTAAACGTGCCCGCCGCAAATACGGCCAGTGCGACAACGACGGCCACGGCATCGCTCACCTCGCTCAACCCGCTTCCGGCGCTCCCCGCACCGACCTTTACCTCCGACGGTCTGGGTGGCGGGACGGGGACGATCGTCGTCCCGAACGATTCGCGAATTACCGAAACGATGGTCTATATTTTCGATCAGGTCGCGAAGAACAATTACTCCGTCGGCCCGCTGAAGGGAACGGGTACGCTCACCTACACCCTTCCGGACGGCTACGGACCGTGTATCCCCGTCGGTTGCCAAAAAACGAATCCCTCGCTTTCCCTCCAGATTGGGGACACGGTCTTCGTCTATGCGGCGAGCTACGACTACCCCGCGTTCGAGGCGGCTCCGCCGGCGAACACGCAAGTAAAACCAGTGATCACGGGCAGCGGTGGCCAGGCGGATATCACGCTGTCCCCGATTACCCAAGGGACTGAATAGCGTTCGGCTCGCGATCTTCGGCGTAGCCCTCGCCGTCTCGATCAGCACGATGATCGGGACGGCGAGGGCTACCGAGTACGCGCGGTACCAGCCGGCGACGGTCGACGCGCCCGTCGTTCGGCCGGCGACGCGCAGTTGTCTTGTCGATCTGTTCATCGGCAAACGGTTCGAGACGTTTCGGACCCGCGATATCTCCGTCGGCAGCTATCGGCCACCGGCCGACTGTCGCGGTCCCTGGTCGGCGGTCATCTTACGCCTCGAGACGCGGGCGAAAGGTGTGCAATACGACCGAATCGGCTGGCTGCGGTTCGGGAAGAACGAAGTGTTGCGATTCAGCACGGCGGAGCCGACGCGCCACGGTATCGACTACGCGATCGAAAAAGACATCGCGCGCTACGCACCGCTCTTGCGATCGCCGCAAGACGTTCGGGTGATGCTCGGCAACGTCGTCGATTCGGTCGACGATGGCGTGTTCGTTGTCTCGGCGTCGCTTCGCTTCTACGAAGCGGGCCCGCGCGAGCCCGCGCCGCCGTCTGCGGATGTGATTCTTCCCGTTGCCGACGTGCGTAAGGATGCCGGCGCGCGCGACGGTGCGGTGCCGTTCGTCAGCGCTCGCTTCGCGCAGTTGCCGCAAAACATCGTCCACGCCACGTTCGATCTGTTCATCACCAATCACGGCTGCGACGAAGCGTGGTACGAAAACCAAACCGATGCGTTCGTCCGCGCGCATCCGCACGACGACCTGTGCGGTGGTGGCGCCTACCGCGATATCGTCGTGTCCATCGACGGCCGGCCGGCGTCGGTCGTGGTTCCGTTTCCGTATATTTGGACCGGCGGCGCAAATCCGATCCTGTGGCGTCCGCTCTCGGCGCTGCACACGCTGAACGTGCCCGCGTACGAGGTCGACCTCGATCCGTGGGCGGGCGTGCTTGCGGATGGTCGTGCGCATACGATCGCCGTTCGCGTCCCCGGCAGCCGTGGCGATTGGCCCGCGGCCGGGAACCTGCTGCTCTGGACGGACCACGCGATTGCCCGCACGGGCGGCGCGGTTACGGTGGATACGATCGCTCCGCGGGTCGCGGTGCGCTCGTGGCAGGGCTCCGCTCGCGGCCTCGATCGCTTCGGTTTTGCGGCGACCCGACACTGGCGCGTCGCGGGCTACGTGCGCACGTCGCACGGCCGCGTGATGCATGAAGTGGACGGCGATATTCGCTTTTCCAACGCGCAAGTGCTCGATCTTGCGACCGGACTCGCAAACGCCTCGCAGCAAACGCGCATCGTGACGACCACGACGACCCGGACGGCGACGACGCGGTATCGCTCGTCGGTTGTGACGACGTATCCGCTCGTCGTGAACATCACCCAGCCGCCGCCGGCCAAAGCCCGCCCCTACGGTCTCGTGATCTTTGCCCAGGTCGACCAGGGCGATCATCGTCACGGTACGGGCGTCGATTGCGACGCGCGTGTCGTCGGCACCGCCGTCTACAAACGGCGCAAGCCCGGCAACCCGGCGGTTGCATACGGTCGCACCGATGAGCGCAACGGTTGTCGTAGCGGCACGCAGCCGTTTGCGATCGCACGTAGCGCGCAAGACGGCCGGCTGGTCTCCCCGCTTCCGCCGAAATAACGACTTCTTCTGCAGTAACGAAAGCGACGATACACCGTGTTCACCTTCCAGGACAATTCCCGCCGTTTCATCTGTGCCGCGCTGCTCGTTGCGGTCGTCGGCGCGGGAACGCCCGATCATTCCGTCGCGACCGTTGCGCCCGGCGAATCGCCCCGCCGGATCATCGCGGCGGCGGCCCATCTCGGGCCGACGCCGCGTCAACTCGCCTGGCAGCACGAAGAGCTGACCGCGTTCGTCCACTACGGCCCCGACACGTACACCGGCCTCGAGATCGGCACGGGCACCGAGAGCCCGAAGCTCGTCGACCCGCAATACTTCAACCCGGATCAGTGGATGCGTACCCTGCGCGATGCGGGCTTCAAGAAAGTGATGTTCACGACCAAGCACCATGATGGGATGGTGCTCTGGCCGTCGCGCTACACGAGATACGGAATCAGCGCGAGCCCGTGGCGAAACGGCCATGGCGATATGGTAGGCGCCGTCGTGCGCTCCGCGCGCAAATACGGGCTAAAAGTCGCGTTGTATCTTTCGCCCGCCGATATCCACGAATCGTTTCCCGGCGGACGCTACGCGGACGGCAGTAAGCCGGCGCCGAGCACGATTCCGACGCTCGTCCCCGGCGATGATCGCCACCCGAAGCAGTTCTATCATTTCGTGGTCGACGATTACAATCGCTACTACCTGAATCAACTCTACGAGCTGCTCACGCAGTACGGGCCGATCGACGAGGTCTTTCTCGACGGCTTCAACCCGCTCCGCAAACGGCCCGAGCCCTACGACTTCAACGCGTGGTACCGCCTCATCCGTGCCCTGCAGCCGAATGCGGTGATGTTCGGTGGACTCGACATCAATTGGGTCGGCAACGAGCTCGGCGTTGCACGCCAGGCGCAGTGGAGTGTCGTTTCGTTCGCGGGGCCGCCGCGACCCGACCAGACGAGCGCGATTCAGGATCCGACGGAACCGAACGCGGGAAACCGCGCCTCGCTCGTCGACTCGAAGACCCGCGAGCTTCGCTGGTACCCCTCCGAATGCGATGCGCGACTCGAGTCAACATGGTTCTGGCATCCGCACCAACCGCCCAAGACGCTCGCCGAACTCGAGACGATGTACTACACGACCATCGGCCGGAACTGTCAGCTCATCCTCGATACCCCGCCGAACAAATCCGGACTCCTCGATGCGGCCGACGTCGCGCGGCTGCGCGAATTCGGCGCATGGATCCACGCGCACTTCGACCACGATCTCGCGGCGGGCGCGACGTTGTCGCGTGAGGCCGGCGGTGCGTTCGTTTACACGCTCCCACGCACGATGCGGTTTCAGACGATCGGCTTCGCGGAACAGATCACGGCCGGCCAAGGCGTCGAGGCCTTCGCCGTCGATGCCGACGCCGGCGACGGCGTCTGGCACCCGCTTACAACGGGCCAAACGATCGGCTACAAACGCCTCATCAAACTCGACCGCACGCACAGCGCGAAGCGCGTGCGCTTACGCATTCTCCAGGCCCGCGAAAAACCGGAGCCGATCGGGCTGTTGCTCTTCCGCTAACGGCCACCATGTCATCCCGAGTGGCCACCAAGTCATCCTGAGCAGCTGGAGTGTCATCCTGAGCCTGTCGAAGGATGGGCATGAGATAACCCTGAGTGGCACGCCCATCCTTTGACAGGCTCAGGATGACACTCCAGCTGTTCACGATGACACTTCAGCCGCTTGGAGACGAGGTCTCGGTGTGTCAGCCCGCGAGGATACGTTCGGCATCTGTCAGGAGCGTTCGCAATCGTTGGATTTTTGCGCCATCGATATGGCCGTCCGTGCGGGCGCCGTTGCCGACGTGGATGTTCTTCGCGCCGGTTGTCTCAAGAACGGCAAGGACGTTGTCGGCGGTGATGCCGACGCCGGCGAGGATCGCCGGCGGGCCGCCGCGCGCGATGAGGGTTTTGAGCAGGTCGCGTCCGTGCCACGCACTGGTCGCCTGCCCTGATGTCAGGACGGTCGTCACCGCGGGCAGGGTTGCGAGGACGTCGAGCGCCGCGAGGGGATCGCGCGTTTCATCGAAGGCGCGATGAAAGGTCATCGGAAGCCCTGCGCTCGCCGCTACGATGCGCTCGAGGCAGGCGACGTCGATGTTGCCCGCGGCGTCGAGTGCGCCGAAGACGACGCCGTGCGCGCCGGCGGATCGCGCGGCTGCGGCGGCCTCTTCGGCGGCACAGATCTCATCTTCACGGTAGCAGAAGTCTCGGTCGTGCGGCCGCGCCATCACGTGAACCGGGATGTCGACCGCGGCGACGACTTCCGCGATGATCTCGAGCCCCGGCGTCAAGCCGCCGCGATGCAGCGCGGCGACGAGTTCGAGCCGATCGGCACCCGCCGCCGTAGCGATGCGTGCCTCATCCGGTCCGGTGACGATGACTTCGAGGAGCATGCGATGCGACCGCTACGCGGCCGATCCGTCGGCGACGACGTCCGTGTCATCCTCATTGCGCCACATGCGACGGCCGAGCAGAATCAGCCAGCCCGCCGCCACGGCGAAGACGGCGGTGCTGGCGATGCCTTGTGGGATGTCGCCGTAGACGAACGCGCCTGCGCCGAAGAGCGCCGAGTACACGCCGGTGAGTCCGAGCACCCAGCCGAGGAACGAGTTCGCGATGCTGTCGGTGGACGGCGGCAGACCCGCCGCAAGCCGCACGCGCGTCCAACCCGGTCCGGCCGGATGCACTTTTGCATAGAACCTCGCGAGCGTCTGCGCGTCGGCTGAGGGCGTGAGGTAGGTCGTGGCCACCCAGACGATCGTCGTGAACGCGACCGTCGCGAGCAGCGCGGTCGTCGCCTCGACCGGATGACCGTATTTGCCCATCACGAAGAACACGATCGAGATCGCAAACGAGCTGATCATCGCAGAGACTTCGCTCCACGCGTTGATGCGCCACCAGAACCAGCGCAGCAAGTAGATCAGTCCGGTTCCGGCGCCGATCTGCAGGATGAGCGAGAACGTCTCCTTCGCGGTGTCGAGCGCAAAGGTGAAGAGAATCGCCAGCAGCATGATGAGCGCGGTGACGAAGCGCGCGACCATCACGTAATGGCCTTCGCTTGCGCCGCCGTTGAAGAAGCGCCGGTAGAAATCGTTGACCAGATACGACGTGCCCCAGTTCAAGTGCGATTCGAGCGTCGACCGATAGGCGGCGAAGAGGCCCGCGACCATGAAGCCCGCCCAACCGGCCGGCAGGAACACGAGCATCGCCGGATACGCGATATCGTCGCCGACCAGATTTGGCGCAAGTCCCGGAAACGCCGCGTGGATGTCGTTGAGCGTCGGGTAGACGACCATCGAGGCGAGCGCGACGATGATCCAGGGCCACGGACGCAGCGCATAGTGCATCACTTGGAAGAGCATCGTGCCCCACATCGAATCGCTCTCACGCTTCGCCGCGAGCATACGCTGGGCCACATAGCTGCCGCCGCCGGGTTCGGCGCCCGGATACCAGACCGACCACCACTGCACCGTGATCGGGATGATCAAAAAGGTGAGGGCGACGCCCCAGTTCGAGAAGTCCGGCAGCACGGAGAGCGTCTGCGGGCTGGTCTGCTTCAAGTGCGCGATCAAGCCGCCGAGGCCGCCGAGTTTCGCGACGGCCGGGGAGTTCAGCGCGTAGTACGCTGCCGCGAACGCGCTCGACATCGTGATGATGAACTGGATCGTGTCGGTCACCATCACGCCCCACAGTCCCGCCGTCGCCGCAAACACGACCACGACGCTGCCGCCGACGACGAGCGTCTCCCACTCCGGGATGCCGAAGAGGATGCCGGCAATTTTCGCCGCCGCGAGATTCACCGATGCGATGATCGCGACGTTGAAAAACAGTCCGAGATAGACGGACCGGAAACCGCGCACGAACGACGCCGCTTTCCCGGAGTAGCGGAGCTCGTAGAACTCGAGGTCGGTCAACACACCGCTGCGCCGCCAGAGCCGAGCGTAGAAGAAGACGGTGGCCATCCCGGTCAGCAGAAACGACCACCACTGCCAATTCGCCGCGACGCCGCCGGAGCGCACGAAGTTGGCGACCAGGTTCGGCGTATCGGTGCTGAAGGTCGTGGCGACGAGCGAGATCCCGATGAGCCACCACGGCGCTTGCCGCCCGGCCGCAAAAAACTCCGCGGTGTTCTTTCCCGCGCGGCGTGCGAGCAGCACGGCCGGCAGAAACGTGATGCCGAGCGAGACGACGATGATGACCCAGTCGAGAGCGGTGAGATGCATATCCGATCCTTTGGACGTTCCGGTCGGGAACGTGCGAATGCGGCGACTGCTCGAGAGCAGCAACCTTTTTCTTGTTGTCTACTTGCGTCCGCGCCGCGACGAAGTCTTGCACGAAATGTCGCGTCGTTTTCCGTGTATCGTCAACGATCGTCGAGCGGAACGTTCGTCGATCGTGCGTAAACGATGCCGCTGGGCCGGCTCGTCTCCGACGTCGGCCGAGATCGTGAGGAAGTCCTTCGTGAAGTACACTCGGCCGGCGATTGCAATCGCGGTGTCATTCATAATTCTGAATTCGCTCGTGGGTATGAAGCCGGTGCTGGCGCATGCGGCCGGTGCCGCGAGCGAGACGCTTGCCTCGGTGAACGTCGTTCCGAAGCCGCGTCAAGCGACGCTCACGGCGTCAGGCTTCGTGCTCCCGGCCCAGACGACGATCGCTGCGCAAACCGGCGACGAACGCGCGGTCGCAAATGTTCTTATCACGTTTCTCCGCACGCATGGGATTGCGGCCACGATCGCTGCCCAGCCGACTGCGGCGATCCGCCTGTCGCTCGAGCACGATCTTCCGGCGATCGGCCGCGAGGGATACCACCTACGCGTCGATGCCACCGGCATCGCGATCGCCGCCAACGCGCCTGCCGGGCTCTTTTACGGCGTTCAGACGCTCGAGCAGCTGTTCCCGTCGGCATCCGGCGCGGCGCTAACCGGCGTCGACATCGTCGATTGGCCGGCGTACCCCTGGCGCGGCATGCATCTCGATGTCTCGCGCCATTTCTTCGGACCGGACGTCGTCGAGCGGTACATCGACGTGGCGGCGCACTACAAGCTGAACACCTTTCATTGGCATCTCACCGATGACCAAGGGTGGCGGATTCCGATCGCACGCTACCCCGATCTCACGCGAGTCGGTGGCTGTCGCGCCGGGTCGGAGATCGGTAACGATCCGGCGGACATCGATCCGCACCGGTATTGCGGCGCGTATACGCGCGCCCAGATTCAGGAAGTCGTCGCGTACGCTCGTGCGCGCCATGTGACGATCGTTCCGGAGATTGAGATGCCCGGCCATGCCGTAGCCGCGCTGACGGCCTATCCGTGGCTCGGCTGCAGTGCGGGGCCGTTTCACGTCCGCGAGACCTGGGGCGTGAGTACCGATATCTTTTGTCCGACGGAGCGTACGTTCGGATTCGTGAGCGATGTGTTGACCGAGGTCATGGCGCTCTTCCCGGGTGCCTACATCCACATCGGCGGCGACGAAGTTCCGACCGACGCGTGGCAACGCAGCGCGTTCGTGCACGGCTTGATGCAGCGCGAGCATCTGCGCACCTATCCGGAAGTGCAAGGGTACTTCACCCGGCGGATCGAGCGGTTTCTCGCGGCGCACGGGCGCAAGCTGATCGGTTGGGACGAGATCCTCGACGGCGGCGTATCGCGCAACGCGACCGTGATGTCGTGGCGCGGAACGAGCGGCGGCATTATCGCCGCCCATCGCGGCAACGACGTCGTGATGACGCCCGACGGCCCGCTCTACTTGGATTGGGCGCAGGGCGACACCGATTACGAACCGGTCGCAATCGACGGCCTCTCGACGCCGCAGATGATCTACGATTTCAACCCGACGCCCGCGGATCTCTCAGCTGCGGATGCCACCCACATCTTGGGCGTGCAAGGGAATCTCTGGACGGAACGCATCCCGACCGAGAATCAGCTGTTCTACATGCTGCTGCCGCGCGAGCTCGCGGTCGCCGAGGACGCATGGACGCCCGCAGCGGATCGCGTGTGGTCGGATTTCGTCGCACGCTCCGCACCGCAGTACGCGTGGTTCGAGGCGCAGCATCTTCCCTTTCGCATCCCGGACCCGACGCTCCGCGTCGTGAACGCAGCGGGAACGTTCCCCGAGAGCGTCCATCGCAGCGTCAATGAAACGGAACTCCGCGTCGTCGATCCGCAGGGCTCGATCGCCATCGCCGACGAGGTTCCCGGCGCGACGATCTACTACACCACCGACGGCACGGTGCCGACCACCGCCTCGCACGCGTACGTGACGCCGGTGCCCTTCGACCTCACGGCGATACCGGTCGTCCACGTTCGCGCGATCGCCGTCATCGCCGGCGGTCGCGCGAGCGCGCCGACCACGCTAACGTTGCGGCGCTGAAGCCGGCAGCGCGATCGCGATCGGGAAACTCCCGGCCGCGATTCGCGCGGTGACCCGCGCCGTCGCGACGTCGATGGCGAGCCAATCGTTATCGGCCGTATCGACGGCGTATGCCGTCTTGCCGTCCGCAGTGAAGGCGACGTCGAAGGGGCCGTCGCCGACGGCGATCGGTGCCCCGGCCTTGAGCGTCTTCGTATCGATCGGCGTCACGCTCGACGAAGCGGAATTCGTGACGTAGACGAGCGTGCCATCCGGCGAGACGCTCAGGCCTTGCGGCGTCTTGCCGACCGGAATCGTCGCAAGCGTCGCTCCATCGGCGGTCCGCACGACGGTAACGGAATTGCTCTCCATGTTGCTCACGTAGAGCGTGCCTCCGTCGGGCGAGATCGCGATTCCGAGCGGGCGGTGGCCGACGGGGATCGGCGTTCCCGGGACGTGCGTGCGGGCGTCGATCGGGGTGATGGTGTTGCTGTCGTTGTCGACGACGTAGACCGTTTTCGAGTCGGGTGATATCGCGACGCCCTCCGGTGCGAGGCCGACGGGGATCGGGGCGCTCGCGACGCCGCTACGCACGTCGATCGCTTGCGCGGTATTGTCGCTGTAGTTCGCGACCCAAACGGTGGCGCCGTCGGGTGAGACGCGAATCCCCGCCGGTGTTTTCCCGACGGCGATCGTCGCCGAGACGCGATTGGTCGCCGTCTCGATGACGCTCACGTTTGCGCTGCTTTGATTTGCCACATAGACGCGGCTGCCGTCGGGGCTCATACCCATACCCCCGGGCGAACTGCCGACGACGATCGGCAAGCTGAACGCGCGCGTGCGCGGATCGATGGCGGTGACGGTACCATCGACGAAGTTCGCGATATACCCGAGCGCGGCGGGATGGCCCGCATCCTTTACCTCAACGACGGCAACGGCTCGCGCGAGACGCGCGCCGTTCGCTGCCTGACCGGTGATCGTGATGTCGTAGAGTCCCGGCGGCGTCGACGGATCGGCGCGCACCGTCATCGGCTGGCTCGCCGTTCCATCGACGTGCGCCGTAAGGGTCCCCTGGGCGGGCGTGAGGACGATCCCGGCGGGAACGTCGGCGCTCCAGGCGATCGAACCGCGGGCGTCGGTGACGCCGATGGGAACGGTGAGGGGCCGGCCGCCCTCGAGCATTACGGACGGCGGCGGTGCAAACACGGCGCTCGTCGCGGGCGGGAGCGCGAGCGGACCGTTCCCGTACGACGGCGGGACGTCGGCGGCGGCGATGCCCCAGCGCGCGCTGGGCTTCGCGCCGAGCGCGAAGTCGAGCGTCAGCGTGCCGTGCTGCGGAAGATCGATCCAGCTGCGCGTCGTCGCTTGCCCATTGACGCGCAAGCTCTGCACGTAGGGACGATCGTCCGCCGCCTGCGGCGCGTCGATCGTGATGCGGCGCCCGTCTTCGGACGTGAGCACGATATGCGGAAAGAGCGGGCGACCGACGAGCAGTTGCGGCACCGATGGGTTCACCGGATACAGCCCGAGCGCGTTCCAGACGTACCACGCGCTCATCGTACCGAGATCGTCGTTGCCGGGGATGCCGTCGGGTGAATCGTGATAGAGCGAACGCATCACCCGCCGCACGACCCGCTCCTCGCCGGCGGGATCGCCGGCGTAGAGGTACACCCACGGGCTCCCGATGCTCGGTTCGTTTCCGAACCACGCATACGGTGCCGATTGGCCGGCGTTCAGAAATTGGAAAAAACGATCGAGTTTTTTGACCGTCGCCTGCCGGCCACCGAGTGCCTCGACGAGCCCGCCGAGATTTTGCGGCACCATCCAGGTGTATTGCCACGCGTTGCCTTCTTGAAAGCCGCTTTGGCCGTTGGGCGTGATCGCCGCATGCACGAACGCGCCGTCCGCGTCGCGCGGCAACACGAGCCCGGCGTCGCGATCGAAGAGCTTGGCCCAATTCTGCGAGCGGCTCATGAACGCGCGATCGGTCGGTGTATCGCCGATGGCGCGGGCAAAGCGTGCGATCGAGAAATCGTCCAGCGCATATTCGAGCGTCTCCGATGCGCCGTTGGGTACCGGGGAGACGGACGTGGTGTGAACGTTGACGACATAGCCGTGGCTGAGATATTCATCGAGCCCGGGACGCTCGACGAACCAACCGCTGTGCGCGGGGTCCGGCAGCGCCGTCGCTCCATGGACCATCGCGGCGAGCGCGGCCCGGCGGTCGAAATCGCGCGCGCCGAACGCGTAGGCGCCGGCGATGAGCGGATCTTCCGAATCGCCGGCCATCACGCCGGTATAGTCGTTCGCGAGCGGCCAGCGCGGCAGTGAGCCGCCTTCGTGGGCTGCATCGACGAGGCTTTGCACCATGTCGCTCATCTCGTGCGGGACGAGGAGTGCCATCAGCGGCGTCTGCGTACGATACGTATCCCAATCCGAGAAATTCGCGTAGCGAACGTGACCGCGCGCGACGCTATGAACCCGCCCGTCGAAGCCGCGATAGCTGCCGTCCGCGTCGCTGAAGATGTTGGGGTGCAGAAACGCATGGTAGAGCGCCGTGTAGAAGATGCGGCGTTCGGTCGTCGTTCCGCCTGTTACCGCGATGTGCCCGAGCGCACGCCGCCAGCGCCCTGCCGCCTGCGCCCGTACCGCGTCGAGGCTCCAGGTGGTGCCTTCGGCGGCGATGTTCGCGCGCGCGCCCGCGACGCTGACATACGAGACGGAGACCTTGACCCGCACCGTCGGATTCGCACTCGGATCGAAGCGCACGTATCCGCCGCTCTGCGGTCCCGACGCCTCGGTTGCACCGGGTGTGACGCGCGCGTCCTGCCAGGTGCCGGTCGCGCTGAAATCGCGATCGAATTGCGCGTCGAAATAGACGGTGAACACGTTGGGCATCCCGCAGAGCGAGCCGCTCGTCGCCGATCCGCTGATCTCATGCGCGTTGACCCGGTGGAACGTCGCGTCGCTGACGCCGGCTTGATCCGCCGCCGTGTTGATCAAGATATTCGCCGCTTGTCCGGCCGGAAATGTGAATGCGCCGAGCCCCGTCCGCGGCGTGACGGTGAGTTCCGTCGTGATCGCGGGCTGTGCGAACGTGACCGCATACGTGCCCGGGCTCGCGTGTTCCGCCGCATGCGAGAACGACGCTTGCGCGTGGCCGGGATCGACGATCGCGCCGATGGTCGGCAGGAACCGGAAGTCGCCGAACACGGCGCAGCCCGCACCGCTGAGATGCGTCAAACTGAATCCGGTGATCGCGGTGTCGGCGTACTGGTAGCCACCGCCCGGTGTGTCCGAGGTGGTATCGGGGCTCCACTGCAGCATGCCGAACGGCACGTCCGCGCCGGGAAAATCGTAGATCAGATCGGGTTGCGAGAGGCCCGAGGTTCCAACGAACGGATCGACGAGCGAGAGCGGATCGACCGGGGTCGCCGATCGCGCCGGTCCCGGCGCAAGGACGAATCCAGCGACCGCGACGGCGAGGGCGAGTCGACGTACGATGTTCACTCGACGGGGCTCACAAGGGCTTTCGTCAGGCCACGCGGCGCGTCGCTCTCGATCTTGCGCGAGCGCCCGGCGTAGAGCGCCAGCAGCTGTGCCGTGACGAGCCACGCGAGCGAGTTGAACGAACCGTCGATGCGCGGGCCAAGCCGCGGGATGAGGTCGATCGGCGGACTCCCGACGCTGAAGCAGTGGGCGCCGGCCGCCGCGCATTCGCGCAGCGGTTGGGCGACGGTTTCATAGGCGACATCATCGACGATCGCGATCGCGCCGTACGAATCATCGACCATCGCGATGCTGCCGTGGCGAAACTCGCCCGCCGCGAAGCCCTCGGCGTGGACGTAACTCGCTTCTTTGAGTTTGAGCGCGAATTCGCGCGCGATCGGCAGTCCGTACGCCGACCCCAGCACAACGACGTTGTTCTTCGCACCGAGCTCCGAACCGGCGGCGATCACCGGCGCAAGATCGTCGCTCACGAGCCAGCGGCGGACGGCATCCGCCGTATCGACGAGCATCGGAGCGGTCCGGCGCCGGTCGCCGCCGACGAGCGAGGCTGCCCAGAACAGGATCGCCGCGGTCCCCGTAACGCTCTTGCTCGCCGGAACGGCGATCTCGTCGCCCGCGCCGATGTCGATCGTCACATCGGCCCGTTCCCCGAGCGGCGAGTCGACGGTGTTCGTGAGCGCGACGAGCCGGCGCGGCGCGAGCGCGTCGAGCGCCGCAAGCAAGTCGGTCGAGCGGCCGCTCTGCGAGAGTGCGACGACGACGCTGCCCGCGTAGGCACCGTGATCGAGACGTGCTTCGGTCGCGGCGAGCGCATGCGCGCGCACACCGCGGCGTCGGAGCGCCACTGCACCGAGTTGCCCAGCGAAGAGCGAACTGCCGCTTCCGACGAAGAGCACGTCACTGTCGATCGCCTGCGCCAGACGTTCGGCACGGTCGGACGCGGCGATCGCATCCCACACATCGGGTTGAGCGAAGATCTCTTGTTCGAACCGGACGCCGAACTGCGGGAGCGGTTTATCTTTCACAGCGTTTCATTCTTGAGAAGCGAGTTGAAAAATTCGACCGTTCAGAATTGTGAACGCCCGAATTCATCTTTCTGAGTTTTTTGCATCGCAGCGCGAGGCTGCGGAACGAGGTCCGATGCCGATGGCGCACGTAGAGCGAGCGATGGATTTCCCGAGCCGCACGACGTTCCTGCGGCTTCTGTTCGCGACGACGGGCGCTCTCTCCGCGCTTGTCCCTTCGCGCGTGTCGTCACACCTGGAGGCTGACGCGCCGGCGCTCACGGTGAACGACGGACGCTTCTTCTTGCACGGGAAGCCGTTGCAGATCGTGTGCGGCGAACTCCATTATACCCGTATTCCGCGCGCCTACTGGAAACAACGGCTCGAGATGGCGCGCGCGATGGGACTCAACACGATCGCGACGTACGTGTTTTGGAACGTTCACGAAGCGCGGCCGGGTGCGTACGACTTCAGCGGCGATCGCGATCTTGCGGCGTTTCTCCGGCTCGCACGGGATGCGGGCTTGCATGTCATTCTGCGCCCCGGCCCATACGTGTGCGGCGAGTGGGATCTCGGTGGCCTCCCGGCGTGGCTGCTCGCGGATCCGCAGACGGCCGTGCGGACGCGCGATGAACGCTTCCTCGCGCCGGCGCGACGGTGGCTCGCACGTTTGGGCGCGGAGCTCGCACCCCTCATGGCGAGTCGCGGCGGACCGATCGTCGCGATCCAAGTCGAGAACGAGTATGGATCGTTCGGTACGGATCGCGCGTATCTCGAATCGATCTTCGCGGCGTTTCGTGCCGCGGGCTTGACGCGCGAATGCACCTTCACCGCGGACGGCGCGCCGCTGCTCGCAGCCGGAAGTCTGCCCGGCGTCTACCCGTTTCTCAATTCCGGTTCACCGCAGGACGAAATGAAAGCGCTTGCGGCATTTCGTCCCGATACGGCGATGATGTGCAGCGAGTATTATCCGGGGTTCTTCGATCATTGGGGCGAGCCGCATCATCGCACCGATCCCGCGGTGGCCGTCGCGGACGTTTCGTGGCTGCTCGATCGCGGCTACTCCGTGAATCTGTATCTCTTTCACGGCGGGACGAGTTTCGGCTTTTGGAGCGGCGCGAACGCGAACACCGAGATCGCCTATCAACCGACGACGACGAGCTACGACTACGATGCGCCGCTCGACGAAGGCGGCGCGACCACCGAAAAATACGACGCCCTGCGCGCGGTGATCGTGCGCCATACCGGGCCTGCGCCGCAGCCGCCGCCGGTCCCGGCGCGTATCGCCGTGGCGCCGTTCGCGCTCGATACGACGGCTTCGTACGCCGCTCTGCTGCCTTCGCCCGTGCGCGTCGAACGGCCGCGCAGCATGGAGTCGTTCGGCCAATCGTTCGGCTCGATGCTCTTCCGCACGTCGCTGCGTGGACCGGCGCGCGGAACGCTTGCATTCGGAGCGGTTCGCGATTACGCGATCATCATGCTCGATGGGCAGCGCATCGGCGTTCTCGATCGCCGTAAATCCGAACACGAACTCGCGCTCGAGGTTCCGGGCGGCCTCCATAGGCTCGAAGTGTTCGTTGAGAGTACGGGCCGAATCAATTACGGCAAGTCATTCGGCGACGATCGCAAAGGACTTATCGGTCCCGTTACCTTCGCGGGCAGCGAGCTCACCGGTTGGGATGTCTTTCCACTCCCGATTGACGATCTCTCGGCGCTGCACTTTGGATCCGCACCGGTCGACGGTCCCGCATTCTTCCGTGGCACCTTCACGTTGACGGACGTCGGCGATACCTATCTCGACGTGCGGATGCTCGGCAAGGGTTCACTGTGGGTGAACGGTCACAATGCCGGACGGTTTTGGTGCATCGGCCCGCAGTATGCGCTCTTCGTGCCGGGCGCGTGGCTTCGTGCCGGCCTCAATGAGGTGATCGCATTCGACCTGATGGATCGATCGGTGCGGCGACTGCAAGGTCTGCGCGAGCCGCTCTTTGCGCCGGTGTCGGAATGAGGCATCACATCGCCGTCGTGTGCGCGCTGCTGTCCGCCTTCGTTGCGAGTGCGAGTGCGAGTGCGAGTGTGAGTGCGAGTGCGAGTGCGAGTGCGACGGCAGCTTCTGCGCAGGCGCCGCTGGTCGCGGTCGAGCACCAGTTTCTCTTCACGCGCGCGCCGTTTGCATCGAGTCATGCGTCGACCGTCGTGCAGCTGCATGACGGGAGTTTGCTTGCGGCGTGGTTCGGCGGCAGCGCCGAGGGAGCGGCGGACGTCGCGATCTGGTCGGCGCACCGGCGTGCTGGACGCTGGTCGACACCGCGCGAGCTCGTGCGCGAGCCGCACATCGCGTGCTGGAATCCCGTTCTCTTCCACACGCGCGATGGCCGGTTGTGGCTGTATTACAAATTCGGTCCGAACGTCGGCACTTGGACGGGCGCGCGGCGCTGGAGCAGCGACGAGGGGCAAACGTGGTCGGCGGTGGAGCATTTGCCCGCCGGTTGGTACGGTCCGATTCGCGCGAAGCCGCTCGTGCTCGGCGACGGCACGGTCGTGAGCGGCTCCTCGGTTGAAAGCTACGATTCGTGGGCCGCTTGGATCGAACGCAGCCGCGACGGCGGACGAACGTTCGAGCGCATCGGTCCGATCGTCGTGCCGCGTCGCTACGAGCGCAGCGCACCTGGTGAATCACGCTTTGGCATCATCCAGCCGTCGGTCGTCGCGCTCTCGCGCACGCACCTGCGCTTCTATGCGAGACCGACGAGCCGCATCGGTCGCGTCTGCGTGAGCGATTCATACGATGCCGGCCGGACCTGGACGGCTGCCCGCCCGATCGATGTCGTCAACCCCAACGCCGCGATCGATGCGGTCGTCTTGCACGACGGCCGCACGGTGCTCGTATACGACGACTCGGCCCGCGAACGTTCGCCGCTCGTCGTCGCCGTGAGCGCGGACGGTTTACATTTCACGCGCTTCGCCACGCTCGAGACGGGACCGGGCGAATACTCCTATCCAGCGATGATCGAGGATCGCGACGGCGGCCTCGACATCACGTATACATGGCTCCGCGAACGCATCCGGTTCGCCCATATCGCGCTACGCACCATCCCCGCTGTCGGGCGTTTTATTTCGAGGAGAGAGTAATGATGAAGGATCGACACCCGCGCCGCACATTTTTGCAGATCGCGACGGCGGCCACTGCGGCGCTTGCGCTTCCCGGACCCGCGCGCGGCGCGGTAGCGGAAGCCGGCGCCGCCACGAGCTTTCGCGATGTGCGGCTGCCGCTCGAGCGGCGCGTCGATGCGCTCATCGCGGAGCTGACGCTCGATGAAAAGGTTTCGCAGCTCACCGATTCATCGGCGGCGATCGACCGGCTCGGCATCCCCGCGTATCACTGGTGGAACGAGGCGCTGCACGGGATCGCGCGCGCCGGATTCGCAACCGTGTTTCCGCAAGCGATCGGTATGGCGGCGACGTGGAACGAGCGGCTCGTTGCCGAGATCGGCGATACGGTCGGCACCGAAGGCCGCGCGAAATACAACGATGCGATCGCGGCGGGAAAGCACGATCAATACTACGGGCTCACGTTCTGGTCGCCGAACATCAATCTCTTTCGTGACCCGCGCTGGGGCCGCGGTCAAGAGACCTACGGCGAAGATCCGGTCCTTACCGCGACGCTTGGCGGCGCCTACGTGCGCGGCTTACAAGGCGACGATCCGCACTATCTCAAGGTTGCCGCGTGCGCAAAACACTTTGCGGTTCACAGCGGACCGGAAGCGACGCGGCACCACTTCAACGTCGATGTCGATCCGCGCGACTTGCGCGAGTTCTATCTCTACGCGTTCCGGGAACTCGTGCGCGAGGATCATGTCGCCGGTGTGATGTCGGCGTACAATGCCGTCGACGGCAAGCCGGTGTCGATCAACGCGCCGTTGCTCCACGAAATTCTGCGCACGGAGTGGGGCTTTACCGGCTATGTGACCTCGGATTGCGGCGCGATCGACGATCTGATCGATTTCTACCGCGTCGCCCGCGATAATCCGCATGCGTCCGCCCTCGCGGTGTCCGCCGGGGTCGACACGTCGTGCCTCGACACGTTCGGGGGGCTCGGCGACGCCGTTCGGTCGGGTCTCGTGCCGGAGAGCGTGCTCGATTCGGCGCTGCGCCATCTCTTCACCGTTCGCTTTCGGCTCGGCATGTTCGACCCGGTCGCGCTCGTCCCGTACTCGCGCCTCACGATCGCCGATAACGATACGCCGCCGCATGCCGCGCTCGCGCGGCGTGCCGCCTGCGAGTCGATCGTCTTGCTGCAGAACGACGGCACGCTTCCGCTACGCAAAGACCTCGCGACGCTCGCCGTCATCGGGCCGAATGCAAACGCCGTCGCGGCACTCGTGGGCAACTACAATGGAACGCCCTCACATCCGATCACGGCGCTGGCCGGGATACGCGCGGCCGTCGGTCCCGCGACGACGGTCCTCACCGCGACGGGCTGCGATTATGTCCGGCGCGCGAACCCCGATGATTGGGATGCGGCGCTCGCCGCCGCTGCGCGCGCCGATGCCGTGATCTTCGTCGGCGGGATAACGGGGCAGCTCGAAGGCGAAGCCGGCGATGCCGCGCGGGATACCGGTTTCGCCGGCGGCGATCGCACGCGCATCGAGTTGCCGCAGATTCAGAGCGAGCTGCTGCGCGCATTGCGCGCGACCGGCAAGCCCGTCGTGTACGTCCAGATGAGCGGCAGCGCCATCGCGACCCCCGCTGACACGAAGCATCTCGCCGCGATCGTTCAGGCCTGGTATCCCGGCGAGTCCGGCGGCGCGGCGATCGCCGATGTGCTCTTCGGCGATTACAATCCGGCCGGCCGGCTGCCGGTGACCTTCTATGCCGAGACCGCGCAACTGCCGGCATTCGATGATTACCGCTTGACCGATCGGACCTACCGCTACTTCCGCGATCGGCCGCTCTATGCGTTCGGGTACGGTCTGAGTTACACGAGCTTCGCCTATCACGATTTCGATCTGCGCTCGACCCCCTCCGGGATCGCGGCGAGTGTGACGATCGAGAACGTCGGCAAACGCGCGGGCGACGAAGTCGTCCAACTCTATCTCACGCGCCCCGAGGCTGATGACCGCCGGCCGATCCGGCAGCTCGTCGCGTTCGCGCGCGTGCATCTCGCGCCGGGCGAACGCCGCGCGCTCACGCTCGCGGCCGCCGCGAAGACCTATGCCGTGTGGGATGTTCCGTCTGCGGCGTACGTTGTCGTTCCCGGGTCGTATGACGTCCAGATCGGCGCGTCATCCGACGACATCCGGTTCCGCGGAACGCTTACGCTCCCGGCGGCGACGGTCGCGGAGACGGATGCGCCCCGTCGTCGAACCGGACGAGCGACGTGATCCCGCGGGCGGCGAGATACGCTGCGTCGTGCACGCGATCGGAGAGGACGATCTGCGGACGAACGCTGCGGTCGACGAGTTCGCTATAACGCGGGTGAACGCGATCGGAACCCATGTTCGCATCGATGACCAGCGCCGTTGAACGCGGGAGAACGGCGGGCGGCGTGCGATCGAATTCGCGAATCAGGTTGCGGATCGTCCGGCCGAGCGGCTTGAGCCGGCGATCGTTCGTGTAGAGTCCGAGATCGTATTCGAGCGAATTGAATCCCGTATAGCGCCGGCTGACGTCGTGCGAGCACCACCAGGTAATGCCGAAGAGGTGCGCGCAGCTTGCGGCATTGCGGATCGAGGCCTCTGCCCAGCGCGGGATCAGCGCTTCGGAAACCCACTGCTTCGAGCAGCCGTCTTCCTCGATCCAGATCGTTCGGTCGCCGTGCGCGCTGAACGCCTGGATGTACTGGACGTAAAACTCCGCGTAGTGCGTGGCGGGCGTCGCGAGCGGGCCGAATTGCTTGAAGACCGGACCGAACCCGGCCCACGGATGGATCGCGCTTGCCGACCCGGCACGCGTGAGCGCGCTGCGCGTGAACTGGTTGGGTCCGTCGGTTTCGTACGGCCATTTGTCGACGCCGTTGACGTGGAACTTGTCCGGTGCCACGCGCTCGCATTCATCGAGCAGCGCTTCCATCCAGTGGTCGCCTTGGGTGGGCGTGAACGGAACGTGCAGCGGTTGCGTGAGCCAATAGACTTCGTTCGAGATGTCGAAGCCCAGAAAGTGCGGATGCCCGGCGATGCGCTTCGCGAGCGCCGCGAAGAGGCGGCGTTGCGTCACGATCAGATCGGGGTCGGTGATGAAGTTGTGAATGTGCCCGTCGGCGTTGTCGATCAAGAACGCGGGAACGAAGAGGAAGCCGCTGAGTTGGCCGTCGAGGACCGTGACCTCGACATCGAGTCCGTTCTTCCCGGCCTCGTCGAGGAGCAGCACGAGGCGCTCGATGTTTTGCGTGCTCGTCGATTGCGCGTTCGGTTGAAATTCGGGCCACAGGAGCTGGATCCGGATATGATCCATGCCGAGCGCGGCGATGTCGGCGAGATCGCGCGCAACGTCGGCAAAATCCCAGTTGCTCCAGAGATACCACCAGGTTACCGACGGGACGTAGTTGACGCCGAACCGGACGCGTCGGTGCGGAGGGGTGGAAGCCTGTGCGCGGGCGATCCGATCCGTCAGGCCGATGCCGGCCGATGCGGCGGCGCCCGCCATGAACGCGCGTCGCGAGAGTGGTGTGTTCATAAGCGTTTCCCGGTAAGAGCGAGTTCGCGCGCGTATGTCGATGCGTGGCGATCGGAGGCGACCCGGCCGTCGCTCCGGTGGCTAGCGTCGTCGATCGCGATCTCGACGAGCATGTCCGCCTCGATCAGATCGGTGATGCGCGTTGCGACCGTGCGAATCAGGAGCGCGAACGTCGAGATCCAGCCGTGGACACGCGCCGCGTTCGCTGGGGACGCGTAGGAGCCCTCGAAGCGATACTCGTCGAGCGCCGCTTCGTAGCGCGGCGCGTCCGCGGCGAGTGCAAGAGAAATCGGCACGATCGTCTTCGTCGTCAGGCCGCGCGCGCGCAGCACCATTTGCGCGAGGATGCGGCTCATCCGCGCGTTGCCGTCGAGAAACGGACGGATCGTCCGAATCTGCGCATAGACGATCGCCGCTTGCAAGACCGGCGGGAGGTCCGTTCGATTCGCAAACGCGCACGCATCTTCGAGTAGCCGGCGGACGTGCTCGCCCGGCGTCGGAACAAATCCGACGCCGGTTCCGTTGCCGGCGCAGCGGCGGCTTTGACGACGCAGCCGTCCCGCGTATGTGGCGTCCGCCGATCCCTCGAACAAGATCGCGTGGATTTCAAGGAGCGCTTCCACCGTCAGTTCGCCGTCGATATCGAGGCAGCGCTGCGTGGCCTTCATCGTTTGGACCACGGCCCAGAGACGATTCGAGCGTTTCCGGCCTTCGGGCGCGACGTCGAGTTCCGTTTGCACGAGAAGTTCGAGCACGGCGGGGGCACCGAGCAATCGCGTTGATGCGACGGACTCATTGTAGAGGAGCAGGTTCGCGCTCGCGCTCGAATCAGGCGTCGACTCGATGCACCGATCGACGGCGCTCACGGCACGTTCCGCCGCTTCGATAGCGCCAACCGTCGACGGGTCGAGCGAGAAGATTTGCGCGGCGATTTCATCCGGCGTATAGGCGCGCGTCCGGCGCGTGCTGCTCACGCCCCATGCGCGTCGCGACGTAGCGAGGTAGGTTCCCATCGTCAGCGGCTCATCGATCGTTCAAGCAACGAGGCGGTATCCCACGCCCCACACCGTTTCGATGCAGTCCTGCGCTCCGGCGCGGCGGAGTTTGCGCCGTATCGCGCTGACATAGACGTCGACGATATTGGGTTCGCCATCGAAGCGATCGCCCCAGACGCTTTGGAGCACCTGGGTCCGCGAGATCGCGATGTTCGCGTTGATCGCGAGGTACTCGACGAGGCGAAATTCCGTCGAGCCGAGCGAGAGCGGCTTTCCCGCGACCGTGACCACCCGTGCGCCGTGGTCCACGATCAGATCGGCAGCCGCCGACTCGTGTCGAACCGGCCGGCGACCGCGTCGCAAAAGCGCACGCAGGCGAGCGAGAAGCTCCGCCTCCACGAACGGTTCGATGAGGTAATCGTCGGCGCCGGCATCGAGCGCGCGGACACGATCCTCGACCGCGTCGCGGGCCGAGACCACGAGGGCGGGAACGTCGCGACCCGCGGCCCGTGCCGCCCGGCACACGTCGATTCCGTCACGCGTGGGCAGATCGACGTCAAGGATCACCGCATCAAAACTGTCGGTCAGGAGCGCATCGAAGCCCGACTGACCGTCGGATTCGATCTGCACGGAAAAACGCGATCGGAGGAGGATCGCGCGAATCGCGGCCGCAGCCGCAGGGTCGTCCTTCAGGAGGAGGATGCGCATGTGGGCTCACCGGAGGCAGAACGGTAATATCCATCGCGGTCGACGCCCGTCGCCCGCAATGCGGAATGAACGTATCCGGGTCCGGTCACCGATTGGTTACTTGCTCGACGCGCGTGCCTAATTCGGGTATGTGGCGCTCTTGCGGAACGATCGTCCGCCGCGGCTGAGGTCAACACGCGATGCAGCGCATCGATACGTCGGTCGCCTGCGTTCCGAGACGATCGCCCGTGTGCGGGAGTAGCAGCGACTTAAGCAGTAATTTCCACTTGCTGAGGTGGAGAATACGAGCGACGTGCAGCGCTCGCAGGCGCTCGGGACGGTCGGCGCGATCTTCTACATCTTTTTGTGGGCGTCGGCGTATGTCCCGAGCAAAGTCGGTGTCCTCAACTCCTCGCCGCTGTGGTTTCTCGTCGTGCGTTTCGGCGTCTCCGGCGCGCTCGCACTCGGGCTCGCGCTTGCGCTCGGCGCGCGACCGCCGCGTTCACCGCGCATGTGGCTCTTGCTCGTGCTCCTCGGCGTCCTCAACAATGCCGTCTATTTGGGCTGCACGTATGAGGCACTGCGCCACCTCGCGACCGGGATCGGGGCGATCCTCGCGAGCATGAACCCGCTCTTACTTGCGCTCATCGCGCCGGTGGTCTTGCGCGAACCGCTCACGCGCATGAAAGCGCTGGGCATGGCGCTTGGTTTCGCCGGCGTCTTTGCGATCATGTTCTTTCGCATCGGTAGCGGGACCGCGAATCCCGGTGACGTCGCGCTCGCGCTCATCGGCGTGATCGGCTCCGTCGGCGCGACGGTGATCTTCAAGAAGTACGTCACGGACGTCGATTTGCGGATCACGACCGGCGTGCAACTCCTCGCCGCCGGTATCGTGCTGCTCCCGCTCGCGTTTCTCTTCGAGGGCTCGCCGCATGCAACGTGGTCGGCGCCGCTCGTCGGGTCGTTCGTGTATCTGGTCTTCGTGATCAGCATCGGCGCCTCGACGCTGTGGTTCTGGTTGCTCTCGCAAGGTGAGGCCAGCCGCGTAAGCGCGTTCTATTTCCTTACGCCGGTGTTCGGCCTCGCTCTCGGGGCGCTGCTCTTGCACGAACCCGTCGGCGTCCACGATCTCTTCGGCCTCGTCGCGATCGCGCTCGGGATCTCGCTCGTGCAGCGCGCGTGAGGATCTCGACGCCGTATCGCATGCTCGCGCTGATGACCGGCGCGCAGATCGGCGGCGCGGTCGTGCAACAGGGTCTCGGATCGCTGGCACCGACGTTCGTCGCGACGTTCTCGCTCTCCGATGCGCAGCTGGGCCTAATTTTCACCGCGCTCTCGCTTGGCAGCGCGGTGTTCACGATCGGCGCGGGGCTCGTCGTCGATCGCGTCGGCGAACGGCCCGTCGTGTTGTGGGGCGGTATCGCACTCGGGACAACACTCTGCCTCGCCGCGGCGATTCCGCACTATCCGTGGCTGTGTTTCTGGATTTTCTGGTTCGGCGTCTCGTACGCGTCGCAGACGCCGGCCGGCGGCCGCGCGATCCTCGCGTGGTTCGATCGCGGTCGCGGCCTCGCGATGAGTATCCGCCAAGCGGGTGTGCCGCTCGGCGGCGCCATCGGCAGCACGATCTTACCGGTCATCGCCGCACATGCGAATTATCGCTGGTCGCTTTTCACCGGCGCACTTCTCGGCACGGGCTCGGCCATCACCGCCGCCATCTTCTACGTCGATGTGCCGCGCGCCGCCGGCCACTCGCCGCGCTTTCGCGACATCGCAAAACGGATGCTCGTCCTCGCGCGCGATCCGCTGACGATCCTCTTCACGGTGACCTGTATGGTGCTCAGCGCGGGGCAAGGGATCACGAACGGGTTCTTCGTGCTCACGGCCGTGCACATCGTTCATCTCTCGCCGGTTGCCGCGGGCGCGACGTTTGCCTTCGCGCAAGTCTGCGCCGTGTTCGGGCGCATCATCTGGGGCCGCCTCAGCGATTCCGTCTTTCACGGCGACCGCGCGTGGCCGCTGGTCTGCATCGCGACGATCCTCGCGCTCGCGGCCTATACGCTACCGCACGTGGGTCCGGGAAACGTCGGCGTCCTCGTCCTCGTCGGCGGCGCGCTCGGCATCTCGGCCGCCGGCTGGAACGGCGTCTTCGCGACCGCGATGGCGGAGATCGGCGGCTCCGAACTCGCCGGCTCGGTGCTGGGACTCGGCCTGACCTTCATCTTTCTCTCGCTCGCCACGGCGCCCAGTCTCTTCGGCGCCCTTGCCGACCACACGGCGCTCGGCACGGCCTGGACGGTTTTCGGCGCGATCGCGACCCTCGGCATCATCCCGCCGCTTCTCGCCGTGCGGGAAGGCCGCGCGCGGCGCAACGCCTAACTCGGATCGGCTGCGCCCAGGTGGCGGAATTGGTAGACGCGCTGGTTTCAGGTACCAGTGGCCGCAAGGCCGTGGGGGTTCGAGTCCCTTCTTGGGCACCATCAATGGACGAGGCTTCGGCCTCGTTTTTTTGTGCTGTACAAATCTCTAGCGGGCCGCAGAAATAGGCGCGATTCGGCTAGAACGGTACGGGTGTGGGCATCGTCTTCGTGCTCGTTCTGCTCGGATGTCCGGCGCTAGTGGTACCAGCTTCGCGGCTCATTCTTGGCCGTGGTTTGCCCGAACCGTTCTCGCAGGCAGAGGCACCAACGGTTCGTCGGATGATGATCCTTCCGCAACGCTCGGCGGCCTTGCGGCAACTTCATACTTCTAGTATGATCCATGTATGGCATCCCGAAAAAAGGTTCCGGGCGCGCGATCGGCGCGGAAAATCGAACAGCCGCCGGTTTCCTATCTGCGTCGCACGATTAC
>Ga0116226_10000550_pt1 | contig 32053 bp, 36 predicted proteins | sample S1TSphfallax_FD_89692 | JGI IMG/M metagenome (GOLD analysis project Ga0116226, IMG submission 89692) | Host-associated microbial communities from peat moss isolated from Minnesota, USA - S1T2_Fa - Sphagnum fallax MG | ecosystem: Host-associated > Plants > Peat moss > Unclassified | place: USA...
CGGACAGCATTCCGCTTCAATCGCGAAATCGTCCGCCATGCCATTGGAACGCTGTCCGGCATCACTCCGGAATGCTGTCCGCCATCATCCCGGAATCGTGTCCGTCATGGCCCGGAACGCGCACTGTGCGGCCTGGGTGCAGATCACCATCCAGAGCACAACGATGATTCCGACCACCCTCAAAGCGGTACCCGCGAGGTGGGAGCGATCCGAGCGGAACGAAGCATCCATGGGAATGGCATCTCCTTTAAGTGGCCGCGATCATCAACGTCCGAGCGGGAATAGTCATCGGTATAGAGGGTTGACGAAAATGCCTCGAGCGGGCGTTCGGTCCGCGTGGCGAGGCCACCTTGGCGTCATGCCTTAAATGGCCATAGCAGGCGCGCTTTCTCCCACTGCGGCCTGCCGTCAATGCAGCGGCTCATCGCTCGCAGCGGCACAGCACTTCTTGAATTTCTTGCCGCTGCCGCAGGGACAGGGATCATTGCGGCCCACTTTAGGGTCCGGGCGGATATATGGATTGGAACCGGACTCCGGCGTCGATACCGCCCGATCGTAGGAGGCCATTGCCGCTCGGCGCCGCGCATCCGCAAAATGTCGATAACTCCGTAAAAAGCCGACAGACATCGAGTGCAGCACTTGCTCTTCGAAATCGGGGGTGATGGGCTCCTTCGGCCAAGTCGGATCCACCTCACCCGCCATCAGCGGAATCATGAAAAGATCCCCTTCGCGCTCGCTATCGAACAATTCCTTCCATCCGTCCCGCGCCAGGCGGGTGCCGGCGAGAAAGCCTTTCGCCCATTCCCGACCGGGGAGCCCCCCTTCGGGGTCTTCGAACACGAAGGGCAAATGAATCGATTCGCGCTCCATGTCGGCGATGATCACATTCCAATACCGCATCAGGAGCCCGATCGTCTTATTCGCATCGTTCAGATCAGTAAACGCGGACTCTTGCGGCCCAAAGATGGCCGGCAGATACTCATTGGGCATCACAGTTCTCGGACTCGCAATCAGCGCACAGAAGAGCCCATCGACCCCCTCGAGCGTCAATGCGTGAGGATCGGTACTCGCTTCGAGACGATCGGCCAATTGCTCGATATCGGCTTCCGATAGACCTTCACGAAGCGCTGTTTCCATGGGGGTTAGTATAAGGGTTGTGCGCCCAACCCGGGCAGCGCGGCGATGCGAGCGTTTTCATAAAACCCGCAAGGCCCCGACCACAGCGCTCGAGAAATCGATTCCCGGTGAGGATGTCCCAATCCATGAGTATGACGCGGGGTTTCGGTGCCGACTTCGAGGCCATCCGCGCCGATCCGGTCGCTTAGGGCACGATGTCCTCGAAATTCAGCCGATAGACCGGTTCCATCGTGTGCACAACTGGTCCAGCGGTGCCGAACGCTTCGCCCGATCGGCGCTTCCCCGTAGGCTTTCGGCAAACTATCCCGCGCAGTTTCTGGACCAGCCGCTTGCGATCGGCACCATCTGAATGCACGAACACTCACTTCAACGGCCTTCTCCCGTTATGAACAATGCCTTTAACGGCGCCCGCACCCCATACCGGTCGCTGGCGAGCAATCGTTTGATCGTCTCCATGACCACGGGGTTGGCAAGCGTCTTGACCACCGTTTCCATCAACCCTGCGGCCCGCTCATACGCACGGGAGACTTCCCAGTGATAATCACCACAGTTATCCATCGCGACGGCGTCCGCCTCGAACACCTCCACGAGTAGGTCGAACGCCGCGCTGGGGTCGGCGGGTACGACCAATTGCGCGATGGATTCGACGATCAGATCTAGGCTCACGCCAGTCTCTCGGCCGCGAGCGTGCCGCTCGACATACTCGGATGGCCTCTCCAAGCGCGTGAGTCGCTGACGCACCGTTTGCGCGACGTCCTCGAGATCATCGCCGACGATGAAGGTACGGACTTGGTCACCGACTGGACCCATGACCTGCGCCAGGGACAGAATGAACTCCCTCAAGGATTCAGGGTCCCGCTCTGCCAATCGCGCGCGCGCCTCCGCGACGCCCGGGATTGTATACAGGCGGGAGGATAATGAGTGGTCATTCATGACGGGCGTTTATCTCGCGTGGGTCCGCCCCACTAATTCAGAAACGCTATTATCTTGGCGTGCTCAATGTGGTCGGGGCCAAATATTTCGCGAAAGCCTCTTCGAGACGCACCTCGCAAATGAGGGCCCAGTTTCAGCAACAATTCGTGCGGTGACCAAACTGAATTCATGCGGTTTTTGTCAAGAACATCTATCCCTTGAGGGTCAATGAGAAAGATTTCCAGATTGCCTCCATCAGCGGCGTTCATGATTGCTTCGTTGATGTGCTCATCGCCGAAGCTATAACCGATGATGACCAAGCGTACATGACCCATCGATAGTTGTTCCTTGAATGCACGATGGAGTGAGGCAAGCACAGGAAAGTGATCTATTAGGCCCCGCTTGCTGGTCCCCCCGACCATAACTGGCTCGCCATTGGTGTCACGCCAGTTGCTCGAGCCGTGCAGCTTGTAGTACGGCTGGAACCCTTGGGGCACATCTTGCGGTCCAGGAACCCAGAACCCCATATGCCTTTTCCGCTACCGGGAATACCGGCACCACCCTTTCCAGCATCGCCTTCTGGCAGATCGCGACGCATCACTACCACCTTCCACCCTCGCCACCTCCGTGGATTCGCAAAACACGCATTGTGGAAATAATGGCGCTCGAGGAGCAGGTCTTGATTCAAGGTAAACAGCGAATCGAAGCGCGACAGGGAGTGACTGACCTTATTCGCGTTAGCTACTGATTCAAATTCGACTGTCTCAAAGCCATGGTTCATCGTCTCAAACATTTGCAGTATTGCGCCTTCCAGGGCTTTGCGATGTCTTCCTGATAGCGGGTCGCGGCTTCGATAGGACTCAGATTGCAATTCGCCTAATGCTGCCTCGTAGCCGCCATCTCTGCGATGCTTGAAAAGAAGACTGCGAATATAAGGCGTTATCTGTGGGCACCCAAGGAGATATTCGAAGACCTCATTCGCCAACCAACCTCCCCAGTTGCGGCTAAAGCCAGCGCCTAACAAGGCTATATATCTTGTGGGCGTCGTCGCCATTGCATATCCACCTAGCAACTAACCCGCGCGGCTGTCTTCAAGCATTTCGCGGGTACTCTTTAACAGCGTCCTCTAAGTCCTTGCAACGGGCATCAGTTACGTCCTGCTCCTTGTCGGGATAAGTGCGCTCAAAGATACGCAGCCCATACTTCGCCACTGCAGCATTAAAGTCCCCCACCTCTTTCGACGCCTCCGATAACCGCTCAGAATAATATTTCATGCGAGCTTCCTTGGTCTTGTTTGCCTACCCTCGTACTCGTATTACTCCCGACTGCCCAGACTACTCCTGAGTGCCGATACCGTATCTCGCCAGGCAGCACCAACCGATATACCCATGGTTGTGACCCAGCGGGCAGCCACCAGGTCCTTCAGTCAGTTACCCGTGGCAGCTCGCCCTGTAAGGTTTCCTTTCGCCTGGTGATAGAGGAGAATCCGGTCTATGCTAACAGGATGCCTACCGTAGTTACATCCACTGCCGGTTATAACGGGTATCGGGATCAGCTCGACCGAGCGCGCCGCATGTTGGATCGCGTGGAGTCCGCGGCATCCAATTTTGATTGGGGAACCGAATTCAACGATCTCGCGTTCCAGGATGATATGTGGAACTGCTTTCAAGCATGCTGGCACGTCAAAGATTGGGTAAAACACGATCCCGTGGTACTGCCGCCAGTGAAGGATGCGATCAAGCGGCAGGCGGAGAGCAATTCGCTCTTGCTCATGTGCCACGACATTTGCAACAGCACTAAACATCTCAAGCTTACTACACCGAGAGGTGGTGGAGCGCGCTACGAGTCGACCGAGTCAACGCACGAAAGCGGATTTGTGGTGCGTGTTGATTGTTGGATTGACGATGGCTCAGGCACTCGTATTTCCGGTAAGGAACTTGCGCGCAAGTGCATCGCCGAATGGGAGCGGATTATTCAAGGGCATGGACTCGCGACGGCGCGCAGATCGTAGCTCGCAGCACCGGCGCGGAGAACCGTCCACCGCTCCTCCACACCGTTGTCAAAAGGCCCGATACGTACATTTGTCGCCAATTCCATATGATTCGAACTCATGATGCGTCGACTGGCCGGTCAGTGCGTCATGAATTGCAACCTCTCTACAGCGCCAGTGACTGGGTTACACCGACATTTGGGTTCTGCTTGGTCACGCAGGTCAAACGGGTGCTTGCCCGGCGAGCCGACATGCGTCGCATAGGCCTCAGCGGTGGCTCTCGGGTAGTTCGGGCAGAAATCATTCGGGGATAAGTTGAGCGATCTGCTGATTGATTGACCCGGCAATGATCAAGTTAAACGCGACCCCAAGCGCCTAAGCTCGCGCAAAACGATTGTGAGCCTCTGCCATGTCTGAACCTCACCACGTGCGCCATGCCAGCGTCGTGCTCGTCGGTACACGAGGGTACGGCTAAGCAATGCAACACAGGGCTATATCGATCATCGAGAACGCCGTCATGCTCTTGAGTCGGGCATCTCGAGGCGGTGTCCATTATCCCACCCTTCAACTCCCATTGACCGATGGGTATCCGAAGCGCAGCGGGTCCCGAGCTACCCTCGCCCTCACGCAAAACGCGCTCCCCACAGTCGGAGTGCAACCCTCCAGGGGCACTCCGATTGCTAGACTTACGTTGTGGATGATCGTTTCGATTTCTTGCATCCATCAGCACGTTTCGCCTTTCTTACGGCTTGCCGACGGAGCTGCGCCCGCTTCCTCGCACCGGCACTCATCCAGAGGTGCGCATTGATCAGCTCGTCGATCGGTTCGCGTTGCTTTGTCATGCGTGACACTTTGTCATCCCACGGACAGTCGATGCGAGCGGCATTACTGACGCATTTGCCCCGATAATCAACAATCATGCAGCCGAAGTTGCACGCGAGTGACGAACTCCTCTGGCCTCGCAAAACGCGCGCTGCACACCGGTCGTACAGCCCCGTCGCTTCGATCCGCCGGAGTACCGACGGATTATCGTTCGCTTACGGTTCAACCGCGACGGCCATGACGTCGAGTTAGTCGCATATCCTCGATTTCAACCGCGCATTGAGCCTCCGATCGCAGCAAATCGAGAGTCGAGACGGTCTGTGCCAGCCGCTCTTCCGACAACGCGTTCGACGCATGTAATTTCACTGTCGCGGTGACCGACTCCCCTTCACGGTCTCTTCGCGTCAAGCCCTCAACGCGTCGTCGATCCGCATCGATGACGCGTTCATCGGACAAGAAACCGGCGTCTGCTATCGCGGCGTCTTTGCGCCGGGAAAGGATCTCGCCCTGCGCGCCCACCGTATATCTGAATTCATCCATCGTGGGTGATGCCGAGAATTGTGCGACGGCTTGAGTCTGTTGATCCGGCGTCAATTCCTGGAACGATAGTCCGCTGGTCTTATTGAGTTGCATCGCACTGAGATGCACTTGCGCCACGGCCAGGCCCTCCAATAGCGTTTGCCGAGCCGCCTCTCGCCCGTGTAAGCGTTCAAAGTCGTTCCAGTCGGTCCCATTCTCGCCGGCCCGGAAGGGCGGCAACAGGGCATAGCCACCCACTCCGTCGGCCGCCTGCAACGCCTTGTCCCTACCGACATTCTTCTTGAGGGTTCCATCCGCGCCCATCTCGAGCGGCTTCTGGTGATCGTTGTCGCCGGCGATGATGATGTTGAGCTGTGGGAAGCGATTCCGGTAGGCCTCCGCCACCGGCAACAAATTTCCGGCACTGAACGCGATCGCGACGGGCATTCCCGTGCCGCGCTCGATCGTTGCCGCCGTCGCATAACCCTCCGCAATCACGAGCACGTCTCCGTCGCTGAGCGCGCGGCCGTCTGAAGCCAAGAGCGCATGGCTACCGTCCATCCGTCCGCCCTTGGTGAACCGCTTTTCACCGCCCGGGGCGATCCGCTGCAGACTGCGGATGTTGCCATCGACATCGTGCGCCGCCACCAACAAGTGACCCAACCGATCGACTTTGAGCTGATGCGGATTACCCTCAAGCCCCTTGTTGAGCAAATACGGGTGGTCTGCAGGCGCCAGGGTGCCGGCGGCGAGCATCTGCTCCGAACGCGCCGCCGCCGCGGCTTGGTTCAACCGCTGCGTCTCTTCTCGCTGGGCGAGCCGTTCAGTCGCTTCTCGTCGCAAGGCGCCGCTCAACTCCGCATTGACCGCGGGAACGGGTATTTGCGATTTCCAGTTAAGCTCCGCGCCCGTCTTGAAGTTATGGATATAACCGGCGGGATGACCGTCGAGAAATCCCACGTAGCTGCCGCTCTTTTTGGCGCCCTTGTCTCCATCAACCTTCACCCGGCGCATCGTGCCATCCATCTCCGGCAGGCCGTCGAGGATTAACCCAGCGGCTTTTAAGGCTGCCGCAAATTCTTCCCGGGGCGTCTGGTTGACGATGTTTGCCGGCCCGTGAGTCTTCGGCAACCACCGGGCGAGCAGCTCAAGCCCGATATCCGCCGGCGCGTACCACAATTTGGCTTGTTGATCCCACCGCGCCCCGGCCCGCCTCGCATGGTCTTTTTCTTGGTAGGGCACCTTGAGGTAGCTTCGCGTCTCCATCATGGGCTCCTTCTCGGGTGACATCGCACTTAAAGCCACGCCGCCCCCGGGCGGCGAGGGATTGACCGTGGGGGTGTTGTGAAGGTCTGGGGTCGGCGTTTCCTCAAAACCTCGGACTTGGGACCGCGTGAGTCCCAACACGTAGTCCTTGATCTTTTCCGCCGCGGACGCCGCGCGAAAGATTTCCTTGGGGTCATTCTCGAGCACCTTGATCCAGCTCTTGACGTAGGCCACGTGTTGGGAAGGGTCATGCCCGATGGCGAGTTCGTCACCGAGCATCAATGAAGCAATCTCGGCGCGCAGTTCCTCCTTCGCATACCCCTCGCTGCCAAACGGGTGCGCCAGGTCACGATCAAGTCGGCTGCGATGGCCGGTCCAGTGACCTAATTCATGCAATGCGGTTGCGAAATATCCGGCCGCGGTCGCAAATCGCTCGCGAAGCGGCAGCGTAATTTTGTCCTGCGTCAGGCTGTAGAACGCTCGATCGCCCCACGTGTGTTCGATGAGCGCGCCGGACGCGCTCAATAGAGCCTCCGCTTGAGCTTGGGTTGCCCAAGCCGCGGGTGGATCGGGTGTCATCGGGGCCGCGAGACCCTCGATCTGCTCCGCGTTGAACACCACCGCAGAAAACACCCGGGGCCGATCGTACTTGACGACTGCCTGTTTCGGTTGTCCCAGGCCATCGAGCACGGGACGTCCATCGGGGTCCTTGAGCGGCCGTGAGTCCTGCCATTTCCAATATTGGATGACGGTGCCTTTTTCTCCCCGACGCACTTGGGCGCCTTGCGCCGCCGCTTGGACGTAGGTCATCCAGCGCTTATCCGAGTAGCCCTTCTCCTGGCCTTGGGCGAGAAGCCACAACACATTCATCCCGCGATAGGGTTTTTGACTCGACGAGTTATACGGGACGTACTGTTCGCCCGCCTTCCACGGCTTCTGCCACGGCGCAGTGCCTTGCTTTAATTGCAGAATGATCGATTCGGCGACAGTCTCGACATAGTTACCCATGAGGCTCATCCCCTTCGGGCAGATCCCGATTCGATTCCCACGCCTCCGCTTCGGTGAGCGCGGTTTCCTCGAACGCGCCCAACTCTTCCGCCGCGGCGGCGTCTAATTCGACCACCACGCCGGGCAGGCTTAAGTCGTCGTAGGATTCGGAACACACCGCCATGGCGATGTCCGCTGTTGGCCTTTCCATGATTTGAACTCCTCTTGAGTAAACTTAAGGGATCGACGATCGTTAGGGCGGCGCATCCGCGGCAGCGGCGGCTGACGGCACCTCCGCCGAGTGGCGTTCGCGCCGCCTCGCAAGTCGCCCGTCCGGGCGGTAGTACTGGGCGACATAGCCGTTTTCAAGTCCCCGCTCAAAGTCCCCGGTGTTGTACGCGGACAGGGCGTGCTGTAACGCGACTTGTCCCCGTCCATAGATTCTCACGGCATCTAGGTAGCTGGATTGCAGTAACGCGGCGCCGACGCTCACATTCGTGCACGCGTCGAAGATCTGCCGAACCGACAAGCGGAAACGCGTTAAGTGCTGACTGTTGACCTGCATCAATCCCATATCGACCGAATAGCCCCCTTCGATAAACGCCTCCGCTTGCACGCGCGCGGCCTGCGCCCCTCTCGGGTAGAACCGCCCGACGCCGTTGACATTCAGCGCAAAGACATCGCCGCCACTTTCCTTCTTGATGATCTGAACGATCGTCGTTGGCGCGACAGTGGGCGCACACCGCTCAATGGTTCCAATATCGATCACGGCGGGCACCGGCTTGGGTTCATGATGACGATGACTCGACCGCGCGCCGCACCGGTTGTCGATCCAAGACCCAGGCGGTCAGCAGTCCCCGAATATTCTTCGTGGGCACTGGCCCGAAATACCGACTGTCAAAGCTGTGTTCGTTAAAATCAGAGACGAGCCAGATTTGGGATGGCCCCACGACATAGACGCCGCTCGGCTGCGCAGGCAACGGGAGGTGATGTGAATCCGCTGCGAGCGCCGCACTGTGAGCCATCGGCACGCCATTGACAGTGATTCCGGTGGGGCTCACAACCACCACATCGCCCGCAACCGCTGCCACGGGTTTGAATAGGACTTCAAGCCGACCGTCACACCACCCGTTCTGCAGATACCCGCGCGATTTTGCGAGCGCCAAGAGCGGCGACGCATCGGGACAGATCGCGACGATATCGCCGCGTCGGAGGGGACGGCTCACCGGCCGCTCCTGCCATAACCCGGTCGGAATGCTCGCCGAGGTATTGAGGCGCAGACCCGCCTTCCACAAGACCACCCAGCTGACGCCGAGCACCGCGGCCACGCCCCAGCCCAGAAGCCCTAGGCGTCGGGCGCTCACAGGACAAACTCCGGCACCGGCGCAATGACGGGTGCCGACGTCGCGGAATTCGGCGGCGGAAGTCGGGCTCGCGCCAAGAACACGGGATCGCGAAAGTACAGGGTCTGCGTCCCCCGAATCGGCGCGTGGCCGGTGACGAAGACTAAGATCTCGCCCGGCTCCACAATGTTGCCCTGACCGTCCTTGAGGGGCCCTTTGAGCCTGAGCACTTCATCGACAGTCATCAAGGGGCGGCTTGATTCATGGAAATCGCGCGACACCTGTTGCATCGGCAACACCGCGAAGCGCGGGCCGCTGGTGGAGATATGCTCATTGACCACGGTGCTCACGCCCGTTGACCTTGAGAGCCATTCGGCGGTGTCGATGTTATTGGGCGCAAAGGCGATGCGTATGTGCAGATGCGAGAGAATTGTCTGATGGCGTCCGTACACGGCCCAGAGCTGGGCAATGTCCTGCATGATGAGATAACACTTGATCCCGTAGCCTGCGATCACCGCCATGGACTCTTGGAATACATCGAGCTTGCCGAACGACGGGAATTCATCGAGCATTAAGAGCAGCGGATGACGGTGCGGAGATTGGGGCTTGCCGTTCTCGAATTTGAGCTCCGGCCGCAGCAGCACCCGCACGATTTGATTGATAATGATGCGCATCAGCGGTCTCATCCGATCTTTATCCTCGGCACTCACAATGAGATACAACGACATCGGCTGGTCGCCATTCATCAAATCACGGACGCGAAAGTCACTGTTCGACGTATTGCGCCGCACGATCGGATCTAGGAAGAGCGTCAAAAAGCTCTTGGCGGTCGATAAGACGGAGCCGCGCTCATCCTCCGGCCGATCCAGCATGTCGCGACCCGATGCGGCAACGACGGGGTGAACGGCCGACGGACCGTAGAGCCCTTCAGGCGCATCCTGATTCTTGAGCATGGCTTCGTACAACCGGTGGACGGGGCGATCGGGGTCCGATAAGGCGAAGGCCAGGTCATACAACGACGTTATTCGATGTTCGCGTTGGTCTCGGTAGAGCAGATGCAGGAGACATCCCGTCAAAAACGCATGCGCGGTCTTCGCCCAGTGATCGAGCAGGCCTTTGCCATCGGGGTCGACAATGCCCATCACGTTGTTCTGCACGTCGCCGACTTCGTGCTCGGTACCCAAACGAATTTCGGCGAACGGATTGATCGACATGCCGCCCGTCCGCGCGGCCGGATTGTAGGCCATGACGTCGTTTCGCCCCTGGGTGCTCCGCCACCCGGCGGTCAGCGCGTGCAGCTCCCCTTTCATGTCATTCATGAGCACACTGTGTGGGTATGAGAGCAACGTGGGAATCACCAATCCGACCCCCTTGCCGCTGCGCGTCGGGGCGATCACGCCGATATGTTCCGGGCCGCTATGACGCAAGTAATTGAGTCGCCCGCGGGAGTCCTTCCATCCGCCGACGTACACGCCCTCGCCGCGAGCGCCTTTCCGAGGCAGAAGCCCCGTCGCGCGGATTTCAACGGGCGTCGCCCAATGCGCGGTCCCATGGAGCTCGACGTAGCGCCTCGAGCTCCGGTGTCGAAATCCCGATGCGACGGAGTATCCCCCGAATCCCAACGCCATCAGGATCAGAAAAGCGCCATACACCGCGTTGTAGAAGTGTTTTTCGCTGGCGTAATAGCGCTGTTGCCAGTAAAGCCACTCCCAGGGGGCATAGAAGTGCCCGGTGAGCGGTGCCCCCAGTGCGGGGTGATAGGCATAGAAATGGGCGATTCCTTGAGTGGCCGCCACATTGAGGAGAATCAGATAGGCCGCGAGCATGCCTGCACCAACCACGCGACTCATCGTGAACGTCCTCGCTGACGGGGGAGACGCAGATTCCCGTCTTCCTGCACCTCGAGCATAGTCCCGACCGCCCAGCGAGCCGCGTCGTTTGCTTGATCTTCCGATACTTGCAACACCAGCATCGTTTCATTTCGTTTCAAGAGCAGCACGGGGGATCCCTCGGTGAGTCGGTGCAATCCAGCGTAGATAACGGTCCCCCTATTGCTCGGCGACCACGCTTGAAAAAAGTCTAGAGATGAATCACGACTACGCAAGTGATTTTGCTCGTCAACGAATGCTTGGGTCACCGACCGTTGAACGATGACCCGATCTGCGTTTGGGATCTTCGAGGGGCACCGCTCTGACTCGAGTGCTTGATCGGCAAAGGTGACCGCAGTCCCTTGTTGTCGAGCGGCTCGCGCCAACCTCAAACCAAAGTCTTTTGATCCCTCCACGAGGAGCCGCTGGCCCGGAAATCGGGCGGCGGAGAGCTTCACAGCCAAGGCCACGGCCTCATTGCTGACGGTCTCGACGCGCAGGTGCTGGGCTGCGTCGATCACGACGCCCCCATCAGCCATTGAATAGACGAGATCACCGTTCTTACGAGCGCGGGGCTGAATTTCGTCGAGCATCGGGCCAGGCACGCTGGCAGCGTGTTCCGCATGGATCGAGTGCGTGCGGGTCCGTTCGCTCGATCGTGCTCGACGGCGCAGTGCCTGCAACGCCTCGGTGTCACCGGCTTCGGCGCGGGTCTGCAAGAATGCGGCCCACGTCGGTAGGGGTGCCGCGGCGCGGACCTCCGCCACTTGAGTTTTCTCAAGCTGCCGACGGGCAAGACCATCGCTCCGCTTACGGCGCGACAGGTCGCGCAGCGCATCGAATTTCACCCGTCCGCGTAAGCGTGCGTCGGCCCGCAATCGTTCGCGCTCCGCCGTGTACCAATCACTTAAGTCCGCGGCGTACCTGCGATGCGCCTCGCGCAGGCGATCCCGTGCAGTCGATCGGGCCAGCAACGCCGCCTCCCGCGCTTGGGAGAAGGCCGCAAATAGGCCCCGCGTGCTACCCGACTCGGGGGGCCGCCCCTGATAACGCTCCTGGGGTCGAATCTGCTGAATCTCAAGGGACGCGGGTTCGAAGACACCTATCCGTGCTGCTAGCGCTGCAAGTGATAGCAGCCGATCCACCTCGCTCGCCTTGACGAAGAGACCCGGGGCACTGCCGATGACGAGCCCCGCCCCGCGAAGTTGGGCCCGAAGACCGAACGTCGCGAGGGTCCGATGCAATTCCGACCACGATTGGGCGCCGAGCGCGCCCTCCCGTGCCCTGTCCTTGATGTAGCCTAAGAGACTCTCGCGCGCGGAATGCGCTTCCATCTGGCCGGGGCGACCTGGCAGCGATTCTTTCAACGGTTCTCGGCGGCGTGCTCCCTCGCCTCGCGGGCCATCACCTCCCCGTCGCACTCCGTCATGGCATTGGGTTCCTGGGCGCTCCACGTGATGAGATGCATCACCCGACAAAAGCACTTCACCGCCACCGTCGAGCTGAACCACACCGACGCTGGACAGCGTTCGCACACCGTGGAGGGATTCGGCCTCTGGTTCTCGCCCAATTTCCTCAAGGTAGGACTTTCGTAGGGCGGCAGCGGCCCGCGGATCGAGTGGTTGGCGGTCGTCGGGGGGCGTAATGACATGGTGTAACTCCTGGCTGGATGTGAGCGTAGTTTCGTGGGTTCGTTCGTGCGTTCGCTCAAGACCTAATTCGACCTCGAGCCGCGTGCAAGTTTGCATGAGCCGCTTGTAATCGAAATACGGCTCAATGTTGGAAAAGCTCTTCGGGTGCACCTTGTTGATCGCCACATGCACATGCAGATGATCGGTATCGGTATGCACGGCGGAGAGCCGCTGATGAGCTGCCAAGCCAATGGCGGCGCAGAGCTCATCTTCGATGTACCTCAGTTGTTGGGGTTCCGGGCGCTCGCCCGGCGGAAAGGAGATCACCAAATGGTAGGTCTTATCCGTCTTCGATCGGGTATTGCGCGCCTGGGTTGCCTTGATCTCGGCCACCGCCATCGCCGGGTCCTCGGACGTGCAATTCGTGATCCGCACCGTCCCCACTTTGGCTCCCCCATGCGCGGTGTCGAGCACATAATCGGCCGCCCGAATCCAGGTCGCGGGGTCACTCAACCCTTGAGCGGTCAGCACGTATTGGGCGAGCCGGGAGAAGTTCGACCGGCCAGCAGAATCCCGTAACACACGTTTCGCAATCACACGCGACTCATGAGCGCCAGGAGCTTCCCTTGTAGGGCTCGGGTCTCATTCAGGAGCGCATGCACATTGACCGGCGCGGTGCCGACCGCCTGCCGCTCCACGAGCCATACATGAAGCAGGTTACCGACCCGATGAAGCTCCCCGCCCACCGCCGCCAATTGCTCGACGGCTTGCAAATCGTAGAGCCGCCGGATCGGATGACTCAACCCCGCGGCCCGCAGGTAGGCGGATGTCGACAGACACGCGCTCGCCGCGCGCGCGGCGATCTCCTCTCGCTCCGCCGCTGAGACGAGGACTTTGAGCGGGCGCTGCCGATCGCGTCGGTGACGGACGGCATCTGATTTCGCTTCCACCAGTAGAGATCCTCCGCGGGAGCGGATCTTCTCCCCTCCCAAGATGCCGTCGAGCGCGAAGCGCGAGTATGGGAGGTGTTGAGGGCCGACACCGCTTGCGGTGTTGGCCCTCAACACACATCTTGCCTGCTCAGGACCATTCCACAGGTCGCGCGACTACGCAACCGCCATCACCGATAGTCAAACTGATGCAACGTTTCGGGAATGTGCGCGACGATGAGTCTCTTAGAAGTATCCCATTGCAACAAAACGCAAACGAATGCGACGCTGCGCACAGCAATGCAATTATCGGCAAAACGAGCGAGTCGCCTTCTTCCGCCTTCCTCAACCCGGGTCGCCATGATGGATTCTCCAGCGCCGATGTTTTTTTCACGCGCCGGATCATTTATGAAATCACCGCACGCAGCCCTTGCGTAGTCGCGTCATTTGCGAGATGAATGACGCCATGAAGCGCCTCAACGTGGATAAGCTGAAAAAAGCACTAAGTTCCTCGAGCGGACACCGGCATCGCGACGGCCGTGTACGTTTTTTTGCGCACCGGGAGGAGATCCGGGTCGGACTCTCTCGGGGCTATTCGTTGATTCTCCTATATGAGCAATACGCGGACGTGTTCCAGTTCAGCTACAGCCAATTCTCGCGCTATGTCTCGAAGTACCTCAAGGCGCCGGCGGCGGAGCTAGGTCAGTCGAATGCCGTTGCGCTGGAACGGCAAAAAGAGGCTGCCAAACCCGGCCACGCCGATTCACGCCAAACGGGTTTGCCGCAATTTAATTACCGAACAGACACCCCCAAAGACGATTTGATCTAAAGGAGCCCCCATGAGCGATCCGAAGAAAGTGCATCTCGTGCTCCAGGGCAAAGGCGGCGTGGGTAAATCCTATGTCGCCTCGTTACTCGCCCAATTTCATCTGCACAATCGCTGGCCCGTGGTCTGTATGGACACCGATCCCTTGAATGGCACCCTGATGGACTACAAGGCGCTGAAGACCCGTCGGATCGACTTGATGGACGGGAGCACGCTCGTCGAGCGCCGCTTTGACGCGATGATCGAAGCGATCCTCTCGGAGGATGCACATTTCGTCGTTGACAATGGGGCGGCTTCCTTTATTCCGCTTACCAACTATCTGATTGAGAATGACGCTATTCGGATGATGACGCGGGCTCATAAGGCCGTCGTCATCCATACGGTCATCACCGGCAACCAGGCCATGCTCGATACCTTGCGAGGGCTCGATCAACTCTGCGAACAACTGCCGGTCGAGGCGGAACTCGTTGTCTGGCTTAACGAATTCTTCGGCGATATTGCGATGAACGGCAAACAGTTCGAGGAGATGGCCGTGTACGCGAAACATCGGACCCGAATCGCGAGTTTGGTCCGAATTCCCCAACAGACGTCCAGCACCTTCGGTACCGATGTAGCGTTGATGCTCGAGAAGAAACTCACCTTTGCCGATGTCGATGAATCCGCCGATTTCGGTTTGATGGCCAAACAGCGCCTTACCCAGGTCAAGCGGACCCTGTTTGACCAACTCACCGTCGTGGTTTAACGAGTCCTTCGCATGGCCTTGGACATCGATTCACTCCGGGCGGCGGTAGTCAAGAAACACAACGTGCTCCTCGGCAAGGACGATCCCATCTTCATCTCGGTGTATTTGAACGAATTGGTCTTGACCGAGGTGCTCGCCGCCATGAGATCGATCGCAACGGAGTCCCGCAACGAGTCGATTGCTGGGGTGTCCCATCAAGTGGAAGTCGCCAAAGTCGCCGCCGCGAAACTCGTGACGCAAACCGCCCAATACGTGACTGCGGCAGTGCATGCCCAAGTCAAGGCGTCTTTGATAGAATCCGCGGCGATCTCTCAAGAATCGATCCGAATAACCCAGCGCGCGAGTGCGCTGGCGATCGGCGGCGCGGCGGTCTCGTTAATTCTTGGCGGAGCCGCTCTCGGGGTATTCCTCGCGGTCTTCATCAAACACTGAAGTCCCATCGTACGCGGTCGGGATGTCCGGCCGCATCGCAAACCGCAAACACCTTGATGTGGACTACGCGCCACTCACTCTCACGGCTTTCAGTGACGACTCGATATTCTCTGGCTCAGCGCACACGGTTCATGCAGACTTAACATATTCGGTAAGTTGCGCAGCCGTGATGGATAATAAAGAGTCCGAGTATGCCTAAGACAAATAAGACTGCGGTGCGGGCCTCCCGTGCGCTCAAGCGCATTCAGCGCGAGCCCGTCGGCGCGAGTGTCCGCGACGCGCTGCATACGGAAGTCTGGATTCGATCAACGGCCCACCCGGCCGACGGACCGCTCGCGATGCAGGACATCCTCGATGAGGTTCTCGATTGGTTCTGTACCCGGGCAGAGAAGAAGCCCATCCCTTATGAACGTATCGACCCCGCCGCTCCACCCTTAAGGTTTTGGCTGGATGTGGATTTGATTGCACGCTGCCGGGCGCTCGCCCGCCGCGACGGTGTGACGAAGCGGCAGGTCATTGGCACGGCCTTGATTCTCTATGGTCGCGAGATGGTGCCACCGTCAATGAAGCGACTTCGTCAGCACGTGGTGCGAGAAAGCGACGCGCTCTACCAAGAACGGCGCCGAGCGTCGAATCGAAGTGTCGCGCGTCGACGTTGATTTAAGTGGAGTCTTCTGTCTTCCGTGGAAGAACACCACCACGTGGCGTCACGCGTTGCTGCATTCTCTCCCCAAGGAAGTGCGACGAATAATTTTTGTCTTTCTACAGAAATGCCGCTTGCGAAGACAGTAAGGCGGATGTAGAAATATTTGCGAACTCTTTCACACCTTCGCACACGGCGGCTACCCGGTAGCCTCGATTAGCGAAACACGGATGGAGTTCTGCTCTAAGGAATGAATTGTTTGACTTGCGAGGTCGACACCATGGACGTGAGCCAGCTCCCCGTACAACAGGAACGGAACCTTCGCATCCATGAAAAGCTTCGTCGAGAATTAGGTCCCGTGATCTGCGAAGTCCTTCTAAATCCCAGTGTCATCGAAATCATGTTGAATCCCGACGGACGCCTCTGGGTGGAGTACTTGGGCGGCCGGATGCAGCCGTTGGGCTTCATGCCGGCCTTCCAAGCCGAAGCGTTGATGGCAACCATTGCCTCGACGATTAAAACTACCATCACGCGTGAGAATCCCATCTTGGAATGCGAGTTGCCCTTGGATGGCAGCCGATTCGAGGGGCTCATTCCTCCGGTCGTGGCGGCGCCCACCTTCGCCATTCGCCGCAAGGCGCTGTCGATTTTTGACCTCGAGCACTACGTCGCTGCCGGCATCATGACCCAAGCGCAGTGCCTCGCCATTCGCACCGCCGTGGACGCTCACCACAATATTCTCATTGCCGGCGGCACTGGGAGCGGTAAGACGACGCTTGCGAATGCCATTCTCGATTACTTGGCCAAGTCATGGCCGGAAGAACGACCGATCGTCATTGAGGACACGGCCGAAATTCAAGTGAACGCCGAGAACGTCGTGATCTTACGCGCGGTGGATGGCGTCGACATGCTGAGGTTACTGAAAGCGAGCATGCGGCTGCGCCCCAGTCGGATCATGGTGGGCGAGGTTCGCGGCGCCGAGGCGCTGGCGCTCATCAAAGCGTGGAATACCGGCCATCCCGGGGGCGTGGCGACGGTGCACGCTAACGATGCCTATGGGGCGCTTATCCGACTCGAATCCTTGATCGCCGAGGCGACCTTTGCACCGATGCATCAGGTCATCGCGGAGGCCGTTAACGTGGTCATCGCCATCGCGAAGACCTCGCAAGGCCGCCGCGTCCAAGACGTAGTAAGGGTCCACGGTCACGACGGCCATCGGTATCTCGTTTCCCCCTCACTCTGAACCCTTCCCTTCGATTCGGCAGGAGGCCGCATGAACGAACAAGCCCAGGATGAGCAGTCCCCGCAGTTAAGTGCCCAGCGCGATGTCGCCGCGAGTCATTCCCTCGCCACGACCACACTCATCGAGCAGTGCCTGAAAGGGGCCCTCAATCAACGCCCGCGTAAGGGCCAGGGACGCCGCGAGGCGCGGCATGGGAGACGTAAGAGGCCCTGACTCCTCGATTGGTTTCCGATCCGCACTCTTTTCACTTGGAGGTCATTCCATGCATGCATTCATAACGTTCGCGAAACGTGTAAGCCCTCGTTCCTCCGCTCTGGTCGCCCTCCTCAATGTTGTTTTTCTCACGCCTCGGAGCGCCTTTGGAGCTAACACGGCGGGCGGCATTGCCGAATGGGAAACGCCGTTACAAAAGGTGGTCGCCTCGATAGATGGCCCGGTCGCCTTTGGGATCTCGGTCATTGGCATTGTCGTCGCCGGTACGATGCTCATTTGGGGTGGCGAGATCAATGAGTTCTCCCGCAAGATCATCATGTTGGTGATGGTGCTTGCGCTCGTCGTAACCGCGGTCAATTTGCTCTCGACGCTCTTTGGCGTCGGTGCTTTGGTGACCTGATGGAAACGCTCACCCGCACGCCCTTGCATCGCGCGCTTCATCGCCCGAATTTGATCTTAGGCGGTGAGCGCGAGTTGGTGCTGCTCTCCGGGTTGATTGCCGGCGGTCTCGTTATCTCGGCACTGAACGTCATCGCCGTCCTCGTGGGAATCGCGGTCTGGCTACCGTGTCTCGCGTGCCTTCGCATGATGGCAGCCGCGGATCCGGAGATGTCGCGCATTTACCGGCGGCAATTGCAGTACCGCGCCTACTATGCGCCGCGCGCGCGTCCGTTTCGCAGCGAGTAGTCGCCCATGGATGCCGTGACCACTGTCGGATTGGCCATCGTAGTGCTCTTCGCTGTCAGCTATCTCGTGGGCGGTTGGAACACTCTTTTGGGTCACGCACCGAGGCTACTGGGGTTAAAGCCGTTTCAGGATAAGGCATCCGGCTTGGCCGACCTCCTCAATTGGGCGGCGCTGGTCGACGAGGGGATCGTGCAGACCAAATCCGGCGCCCTGATCGCCGGGTTCTTCTATCAGGGCAAAGACATCGCCTCGAGCACGGACGCGGAACGGAACTATATCGCGCAGCGCATCAATGCCGCGCTTGCCCGCTTGGGTAGTGGCTGGGTCAGCTGGCACGATGCGGTTCGCCTGGCTGCGCCGGCGTATTCGCCCCGGAGTCAATCGCACTTTCCGGATCCGATCAGCCAAGCGATCGACGAGGAACGTCGCCGGCACTTCATGGCCGAGGGCGAACTCTTCGAGAGTCACTATGCGCTCACCTTCATGTACACCCCGCCCGCCCGTCGCAATTCCCGCGTGGTTGATTTTGTGTACGACGATGATAGTCAATCGGCCGAGGCGCCGGCGACCAAGATCCTCGCACAGTTCAAGAAAAGCTTGACCGATATCGAGGACGCGCTGGGTGATCTTTTTGGGATGCGCCGGATGCAATCCTTTGAATTGGGCGAAGGATTCAAGTCCGTGCGTCGCGACGAGCTCGTCAATTACTTGAACTTCACGCTCACCGGGTTTGCCGATCCCGTCAATATTCCCGATCCTGCCATGTACTTAGATTCCTACCTCGGGCTTGGCGAACTCTGGCCGGGCGATACCCCGCGAATGGGGCACCAATTCATCCAGGTCATTGCCATTGCCGGTTTCCCCTCCGAGTCTACGCCCAACATCTTAAGCGTCCTTGATGCCTTGCCGATTGCCTACCGCTGGTCAACGCGTTTTATCTACCTCGATCAGAACGAGGCCTTGGCTGCGCTTGCGAGCTTTCGGCGCAAGTGGCGCCAGAAAATGACCGGCCTCGGCGCCCAGGTGTTTCGGACGAGAAATGCGACCGTGAACCAGGACGCGGTTCAAATGGCGGGCGAAGTCGATGCCGCCATTACCGAAACCCACAGCGGTTGGGTGACTTACGGCTATTACACGGGCAATGTGGTGCTGCTCGGATCCGATCGCAGCGTATTAGCAACCCAAGCGCGCACCGTCGCCCGCGAAATCACCCGGTTAGGCTTTGCCGCCCGGGTAGAGACCGTCAATACCATCGAGGCGTGGTTGGGGACGCTGCCGGGTCACGCGCTTCCCAATATCAGGCGGCCTCTCATGCATACCCGGAACCTTGCCGATTTGCTGCCGCTCGCGAGCGTGTGGCCGGGGCACCCCCAAAACCCCTGTCCCTACTACCGGCAGCCGGCCCCGCCGCTAATGCACGTCGCGACCACGGGATCGACGCCCCTGCGCCTGAATCTGCATCACGGCGATGTTGGTCATGGGCTCGTGTTCGGACCCACGGGCGGCGGCAAATCCGTCCTCGCCAACCTGCTGATGGCGCAGTGCCGACGCTATCCCAATGCGAGTATTACCGCGTTCGATAAAGGCCGCTCGATGTACGCCTTGGCCTCCGCAACCGGGGCGCGGCACTACGATTTGGCCGGGGATACGGGAAGCCCAGGTCTTTGCCCCTTGAGCACGCTCGAGACCGAGTCCGATGCCGCCTGGGCGGAGGAGTGGCTGTCGGCCTGTTTTACGCTCCAAGTGAATCGTCCGCCCTCGCCCCGACAGCGCGAAGAAATCCACCGCGCGGTGAATCTGTTGCGTCAGTCGGCCCTTGGTCGCTCGCTCACCGACTTCGTCGCGACCGTCCAGGATCCGGAACTGCGCAGCGCAATGGCCAATTACACCATCGATGGCACGTTGGGCTCTCTCTTAGATGCCCGCGCTGATGGTCTCACCGATAGCTCGTTCATGGTCTTCGAAATCGAGGAGTTGATGGGACTGGGCGAGAAGAATTTGATTCCCGTCCTCCTCTACCTGTTCCGTCGATTCGAGCGGTCGCTCAAAGGCCAACCCGCCTATCTCTTCCTCGACGAGGCCTGGATCATGCTGGGGCATCCGGTGTTTCGGGACAAAATTCGCGAATGGCTCAAAGTGCTGCGTAAAGCCAATTGCGCGGTGGTTCTCTTGACCCAAAGTCTCTCCGATGCCGTCAACTCCGGCATCCTCGATGTGCTGCTCGAGTCATGCCCCACCAAGATACTGCTACCGAACGAGGAGGCCGATAAGGCGGGGTCGGGCCAGGTGTTGGGCCCCCGCGATTTTTACACGCTCATCGGCTTGAATGATGCCGAAATCGACATCCTCAAGAACGCGCAGAAGAAGCGCCACTACTACTACATCTCTCCCGCCGGCCGGCGTCTCTTTGAATTGTGCTTAGGGCCCATCGCGTTGAGCTTTGTCGCCGTCTCCGATAAGACGACGCTCGCCCACCTGCGGGACCTTAAAGTGGAGCACGGCATGCAGTGGCCATTTGTCTGGTTACAGGAACGAGGGGTTCACCATGAATCAACGTCTGCGTCTGACATCGCTGTTTAACGTGTGCGTCTGCACCGCCCTCGTGTGGTCGAGTTCCCTGGTGGGTGTCCGCCCAGCGCAGGCGCAGTTCGCCGTCGTGGATGTGTCCTTGAATCTCCAGGAGCTCAAATCGTTTCTGCAGCAGATCGAGCAATACGTCATGCAAGCTGAGCAGCTCGAGCAAGCGATCCTGCAGTACGAGAACATGGTCAAGAACACGCTCGATCTGCCGGCGGGCGTATGGGCGAACATCGGTGTGTCATTGAACGGTCTCAACACGATCATTGCCAACGGTCAGTCGATCGCAAATCAGGCGACGAATATCAATCAAGCCTTCACGACCATGTTTCCGACCTATCAAACGATGCGGGGTACGATGGTGACGAATGCCTCGTATCAAACGAGCTACCAGGCCTGGTCGAACAACACACGTCTGGGTCTTCAGACCGACATCGGCGCAGCCAGTGTTGTATTGAATGCTAAGGCGGCCGACCAGGCGACGATCCAACACTTACAAACCCAAGCGCAAGGGGCGGCGGGCAATTTGCAGGCCGTCAAGGCAGCCGCCGCGGTGGCGAGTGAGGAAGTGGTGCAACTGCATCAGCTCAAAATTCTCCTGGCGCAGAATGTGGCCACCCAAAGCCAATACGTCGCGGACATGGAAGCCAAACAGGCGCTGAACGAAGCGGCAAGCGCCCAAGCCTTGTCGGGCAGTACACCCGCCTTTGGAAGCGGCAAGAGTTACTGACCATGATGGATATAATACTCAAGCGAATGATGGCCGGGGTGATCCTCGTGCTGCTCGCGTCCATGGTCGCGATGAGCGCCGTTGCCGCGGATCCGGGTGCCGTCGCCAACAACGCCAATTACACCAACCTGATCGATCTCTTTAATACGGCGTCCGTGCAGTGGCAGGCCCCACTTCAGACTGCGGCCGAGGCGCTTTACGGCACGCTCATCACCATCACCCTTGTGCTGACGTTCATGCCGTTAGCCGTTCGCGGCGCCGAGATCAACGAATGGGCCGAAACGCTGGTCAAGTTCGTATTGGTGACCGGGTTTTGGCTCTGGATGATCCATAATTTTAGCTCCCTCGCGGGCGGCATCATCACGGGCTTTAGGCACCTGGCCAAAAACGCCACCGCGGCAAGTGGTGCGGCCCAGACGCTCTCGCCGACCGACATCATCAAAACCGGCCTCGACCTCGTGCACTTCGCGATGTCCCAAGCGAGTGTGTGGAATTTGCCGTTGGCCATGGCGATGGTCTTGGCGTCGCTCATCATCTTAGTGGCCTTCTCCTTAGTCGCAGGCTTGGTGGCCGTCACCCTGGTGGAGTCCTATATCGTCATCAACGCGAGCGTCATCTTCATGGCCTTCGCGGGGCTGCGCTTCACCAGCGACATCGCGATCCATGCCATCCGGTATGCGATCGGCGTAGGGGTCAAACTCTTCGCCCTGCAATTAATCGTCGGCGTCTCCATGGCGGTCTTTCAAGCCTGGGTGATTCAATACCAAAATTTCGCACTCATCGCGACGATCGAAGATGGCTTTGGATTGACGGCGCTCTCGATCCTGGTGTTATTCCTGGCCGTGTACGTCCCTCCGGCGCTGATGGGCATGGTGACGGGAGCGCACGGCGGCGGGCTGCAGTTTGGCGGTGCGGCCGCAGCGGCGTCAGCCATCGCCGGTGGCGCGGGGTTTGCCGCGGCCTCAGTGGCGGGCGGCGCCTCGGCGTTGCAGGGCGCGGGTTCATTAGCCTCGGCTCAGCTGACGCACGCGACCGCGGCGGGCACCGCGCCCTCGAGCGGTCTTGGCCGGATGGTGACGTGGACCGGGAACGCCGCCTCGAATTTAAGTAACGCCGCGCTGCAAGACGTTGGCGCCCGCTTAGGCGGCCGGCCGGGCGCACACTCCGGCACCATGGGCGGCCGGATGGGCGACGGAATGCGCGCTCGCAGCGATACGCTGTTCGCCGCCATGACGGCACCCAAGCCACCCGGCGTTGAGCCATCGGCACCACCCCATCCGACCGCCGGGCCCACTTCGTCGACACCCGCCCCGAGCGCCAGCACCTCGTCCCATTCAACCCAAACCGGCGGATCAATTCGCGCGGAGGATTCAACCCGATGAGCCAGACCCACAGCGAAGGAGGTAGGAGGTGAACGTACTGCGTCCACGACCAGGGTCCGCGCCCAGTGGGCCAGCGCCTGTTAGAACCGACAATCCGTACTTAAACGCTCGCCGCGAATGGAACGAGCGATATGGCGAATACATCGTACGCGAACGTGCTTGGCGTTCGATCGCCCTTTTCTCGTTAAGTATCGCCGCCATCGCCGCCGGGGGCCTCGTCTGGGTCGCCGGCCAAACCAAGGTAGTCCCCTATGTCGTGGAGGTCGATAAGTTGGGCGATACGGTCGCGGTGCGCCCGGCCGATCACGCGACACGACCCGATGATCGGATCATCCGCGCGCAGCTCGCCCGCTGGATCGAGGAGGTTCGTAGCGTCTACTTGGATGCCGCTGCCGAACACAACGCGATCCGCGACGCCTACTCCATGATCAATCAGCATGGCATGGCCTTTGGTTTCTTGAACGACACGATGCGCGAGTCAGACAATAACCCCTTCGAGCGAGCCGCCACGATGTCCGTCTCGGTGGATGTGCAGTCGGTGCTGCCGTTGAGCCAAGACACCTGGCGGGTGGAGTGGCTCGAGACCACCCGGGATCGCAACGGCCACGAACTCAATCACGCCATCTGGGCGGCGACGATCTCGATCGTCGTTCGCCCCCCAACGGACGAAAAAAGCATCCGTGCCAATCCGGCCGGGATCTTCGTCAATACCTTGAACTGGTCTAAACGCCTACCGGGACCCACTCCATGAAAATCGTTGTCGCCGCCTTGAGCGCTGTTTGGTTAACGACACAGGCCTTCAGTGCCGAAGTGGTCCCGGCCATCGACCCGAGCGCACCCGTGGTCAGCTCCACGCCGCGCCCGGGCGACCAACCGGACGGAGTGCCCCTCAATATGCTCTCGGGTCGAGACTTGCCACTGTCCAGAACTCAGCGGCAATCCGTCGCGCTCTCAAAGCAGTGGATGACCACTCGAACGCCGCCGGCCGTGGGCGACAATGGGGTCGTCATTTTTACCTACGGTGCCGCGCTCCCGACTGTGGTCTGCTCGCCCCTTCACGTGTGTGACGTGGCGCTTGAGCCCGGGGAGACGATCAATGACATTCACAATGGGGACCGCGTACGCTGGAGGGTCTACCCCGCGATCACCGGGTCGGGTCCCGCCAAGACCACGCATCTCATTATCAAGGCCACGGATTCAGCGCTGACGACGAACTTGAATATTTCAACCGACCGTCGAACCTATGTCATTCAGTTGGTCAGCCGCCGGGAGGACTGGATGCCGCTGATCTCCTTTGCGTATCCGGAAGACCCGCAAGCGCAGTGGTCACAGTACCAAGAAGCCCAAGCCAAGAAGGCGGAAGCCACGACCCTCGCGACCGGCGAGAACATCGCGACGCTTGATTTTAACTTTCACATGACCGGCGACCACGTGAGCTGGCGCCCGGTGCGTATCTACAGCACGGGTAGCAAAACCTATGTGCAGTTTCCTGCATCGATCGCGCACGGCGATCTGCCCACACTCGTCGCACTGGGGAGCCATGATAAAGCCGAGCAGCTCGTCAATTACCGCATGGTGGGCGATCGATTCGAGGTCGATAAGCTCTTAACCCATGCCGCGCTCATTCGCGGTGTCGGGCGTCAGCAGGAACGCGTCGACATCCTATATGACGGGAAGCCGTGACATGCGCCCTGCCCTCTTAGCTCTCGTGCTCTCGATGTCGGTGGGTGGCTGCCAATTAGGTCGCCCCACCCCCGCCTCGGCTTCCTATGTTGAGCCCATTCCTGCCGTCGACGCCAAAGAGCTCGGCCGCCTCATCGCGCACACGGTCGGGGATGTCTGGCCGGGCGCTCGCACCACGATCTTGTTGGTCCCGCCGGCGGACAGTATCGCGAACAACGATGTGACCGCTGCCCTGACCGCCGGACTCCTGGAGAATGGCTTCGCGATCGTGAGTTCAGAGACGGTGGGTAGCGCATCTCCCCATCGACTGCAATATTGGGTGACTCCTTGGGACGGGCATGCGCTGGTGCGATTGCTCTTGGATGCATCGCCCAGGGCCTGTCTCTATGGCGAGGACAGCAAAGGTCACCTGGTCGCGATCACGCCGCTCACGGTCGGGAACTAGGGCGATGGCGGATCCGGTAGACGAGGGCCTCGCGTCGCCTGACTACTTGAGCACGACGGTAAAGCGCGGGATGGGAGTCCGACGCTTGAACCGCGTCCCGGTGTTCATCGCGACCGGCATCGTGAGCCTCGTTATGGCCGTCATCGGCTATACCGTGTACGACAAACGCGGATCGCAGGGACGGACGACCGCCGCCCAGACAAAAGACCCGAGCGACAGCGCGCCGAGTGCTGCCGATCCCCAGATGCTCCCACATGCCCAAGATCGCGGCGTGATCGCAGCGGCCCGCCCGCCCTCCCCCACCCAGATCGACAACCGGGCTGAAGATGATCCCAACCAATTGCAACCCGACTCAACGCCCGTGCCCGGCGTACCGCGTCAACCCACGTCCGCCGATGCCGCCCAGCGCCATCAGGTGGCGGAGCAATGGCGTCAGCGGCTCGAGCAGATTCAGTTTCAGCGCCTCGATGATGAGATCAAGGCCTTGCAATCGGAAACCACCATCGAGCCGAATCTCTCCCACCCGGGTGAGGGGTTGCGAAGCGCCGAGACGACTGTCACGACGCCGGTGGATACGGCGATTGCGCAAGCGACACAGAGAATCAACGAGACGACGACGCTCACAGGCAGCACGATGAACGGCAACACCGGAGCGCCCGCCGGCGGATCCACGCGAAACAGCGTCAGTACCGCCAATGGCCAGGGCGCAAAGCGAGATTTCATCAATACGGAACCGGTCGGCTCGGACTACCTACAACACGGGCGCGCCGCGCCGGTGTCGCCGTACGAAGTGAAGGCCGGCACCGTGATCCCGGCCAACATGATCGGCGGCGTCAACAGCGATTTACCCGGGTTGTTGCTGGCGCAGGTGAGTGAAAATATTTATGACAGCGCGACCGGGCGATATCTCTTGATCCCTCAAGGCGCGAAGCTCATTGGCACCTACGATAACGGCGTGACGTTCGGCCAATCGCGGGTGCTCGTCGGTTGGCAACGGATTATCTACCCGGACGGCTCCTCCATCGATCTCGGGCGGATGCCGGGGTCCGATCAAAGCGGCTATGCGGGATTTAAGGACAAAGTCGATAACCACCTATTTCGCCTTTTCGGTGAAGCCTTTGCGCTATCGATATTCTCGGCCGGAATCCAGTTGGGGCAGCCGCAAGCGAGCAGCGGCAGCAATTACAACAGCACGCAGATCGTGGCCGCCGCCATTGCCGGCCAGATGGGAGAGCTTGGCCAGGAAATCGTGCGACGTAACATGGACGTCGCGCCGAGCCTTGAGGTCCGTCCGGGCTACTCCTTCAACGTCATGGTGACCAAGGACATGGTCGTCAGACCTTGGAGTGACGGTGATCCCGCGAGCGAGCATGCCGGGCTTGCGAGCCAGTGACTCTTCAAGTCCCGAGTGACGTCATACAGGAGCGACCGTATGAATAATTCCATGGCAATTCCACTGGCTCTCCCCGCAGGAGTGCGGGTCGGATTCGCGCTATTAGGCTCTCTCGGGACGCACCCGACGAATTGCTTTTCTCATGGTTCGCCTTATCTTCCGGGGCCGGACGTACCGGAACCTGGGTCAACTCGCAAGCGCATCGTTATGGCAAGCCATGCCGGCTGAGCCCATGGGATCTGCCGCCGCCAGGTTCACGATTGAGCCACGGCGACCCGCGTGCGTGTACGCGAATCAAGTCTATAGCGAGGGCGCCGTCGATGCGGTTCGAGCGCTCGTGCTCATCTGCGTGCTACGAGTATGGAATCCCGATGATTCGAGCGGCGAATGGGTCTCGGAACCCTTATCGTCGCCCCGGTTGACCTCCTTGCGGCAGGCAACGGGATTGTCCGCCTCATTGTGGGCGGCGCGATGAGATTCCTTTGGACATTCCACTCTCGCCGCGGGCGCGGGCGCTCGTTGACGCTCCGCTATCGTGCCGGAACCACCGCTGCGAGCTGCACGTTCTCGCCAGTGATCAGCCTGTGAAAGGCGACGGTAATTGGGTGAGATTTGACGATGGCCGTGGGGTCAGTCGCCGGCTGTGGGGAGATGAAAGACTCTCCTTCTCCAGCGACCACGCGTTTTGTCAGTTACTTGTCTGCCACTGTCGCTGTATAACAACGCCTTGAATTTGTGCACGGATCAGAGAATAGTCAGACCACAAGGACGGAATTTGTCGCAGCAGGACATTTGAACACCGATACCGCATTGAAGAGCCTTGGATTGGGGATGCTGCGGCTTATGGCGGGTATTGCGAGCGCCGCGTTGTACCTGCTCATTTTGTTACCCGCAGGCTTTGCGATGCTGCTTGCTTACGTGGGTGTATTTGCGGGCATTGCCGGCCTTGTGATCGCCGCCATCGCCAAATTGCTAGACCCTCAGATTCACGTCCAGCCGGTAGTCGTTGGCGCGGTGTTTGTCTTCCTTGGCGCCGCGGGCATCTTCGTCTTCATTCAGTTGGCATTCTTCCTCCATGCTCGGCTTCGGGCGGTAATGCTGCGCTGGACGGCGTTCGGATCCGACGTTAGCGACAAGACTCCCAGTCAGCTAAGAGTGACGGCCAACACCCGTGGCGCTGATGGCGTGTGACACAACTCAGAAGACTTGGTTAGCTGATTTTGCCGACGTGCAATCTCGTCTACCTTGCTGGTTATCGCCCCTGTGTCGCCCGCGAATGGTCTTTCTGCCGCGCTGGTGGCCGTATCCGATTGGCGCCTGGTCGTATCTGCAGTTCGTTTTCATTGGCGCCGGCGTGTTGGATGCACCGGATGATGTGCGGCACTACTTGGTAGCGCACGAATACGGCCATATTCACGGCAATCACACGGTTTTGCATTTTCTCTATTGGTTGGGTGCGTTACTCCTCGTTCTGGTGTACGTCGGTCATCTCCACCATGTGCCGCATCTCACAGCCCCTGGTTTGGTGGCACTGCTGCTCCTCGTTGCGGTAGCGTTCATGGTGGGACTCCCGTCGCTACAACGCGAACGGGAGTATCAAGCCGATGCGGTGGCTGCGCTGTTATATGGTCGATCGGCGGCGCTCGCGGGCTCGTTTTGGATGGCTGAAAAGACCGGGAACCTCTCCAACGCCTTTCGCCAGAGTCGGCTGCGACGCTTGGGCTGGTCGAGTTGACCCCTGCCCTTTGCCGCTCGTCCGAATCCGACCGTTACGTTGACCGCAGAGTCAGTTACGCCCTCCTCCACGCCGGTTTTACGGGATCGATTCGTTCAAATGCTACGGTCAGTCGAGAACTTGCCATCACGAGCCCTCTCATGATGGATGCCGCTGGCGTTCCTCCAGCAGCTCCTCGAGTCGGATCACGCGCGGCTCAGCGCTCCGTGGCAGCCCACTGGATCGGCGTCGGCGACGCGGTCGAGAACATCGAAGGCAAGGGCTTCAACCTGCAGCAGCCTATCGCCGTCCCTGGAAACGGCAACCTCGTGATGCGAATGCACGAGCCCGACAAAACCTCAAAGACCGGGTCGTCCGATGTGCGGGGCGCAAGGCCTAGCGGCGTAGACTGGATGAAGATGTGGACAAACGCGGAGCAGCAAAACTATTGCGCGTGGAGTTTGCGTGGGGTTTAGGACGTTGGTCCGGCGTGATGTTCCAAAGGTCGCTCGATGGATTCGAGAAAAACATCGAGTTCAGCCAAGGCCTTCACGAACTCAATCCGCTTGCTATACACCATATCCCGCTGAAATACTGCAATGCGGTTTGCATGCTCCGGGTTTGCCTTGAGGGCGGCAACTGCGGCACGAGTCATCCCGACAGGATCGACTCGGTGTGCAGGAAATTGATTCCCGAATGCCAAGGCATCACTCGGAATAATTGCCGGAATCACACGCACTGCCTCTTCTCGATCGTAATGGTCGCGAACCGCCCAGACATCATACAAATGCCGTATAATCGTAGCGGCGGGCCCTCGCTGCACAGCCAACTCCGCGGCAACCCGACGTGTCAAGGCCACAATGTTCTCCGCCACCGTTTGCTCAATCGAGACGCACGCCATTGAGGGCACCTCGGCAGGTGCCGATTCAGCCTCAGCAACGAATGAACCGACCGACAGCGGAACGGCGGGCAGTATGAGTTGCGACAACGTGAGTTCGATTTGGATCGTTGGCCGCAGAACGCCTCCGTCTGCCGCGCTTGGCTCATAGGGCAACTGAAAAAGGGTGTACCGACTCTCATTCTGTCACTGTCGGTGCGCGTGGTTGGCCGGATTGAAATTGAACCCCGCCGCGAGTAGCGCGCCGGACTCGAGGAGCTCGGCTTAACGTACAACCTGAAGCTCTTGATTCCCGTTGCGCAGGCGTCGCGAAAATCGGCCCTTCACTCGGACCACCGGATTCACCGGAACCTGGGCGGTACGCCCGGTGTTATACGCACGCTCTGCATCGGTTGTTTCCCAGGCAACACCCAACGTGGTGACCGCCTGGCGGGCGGCCCAAAGAATCCATTCTCGTTATAGAGCATCGGATCGCCCGAGAGGCGCGATCGCACCGCCCGTCCATACACGCTGTACCCAGGCGAATGAGGCGGCCTTCGCGCACGAGTTCGCGTAGTGTGCGCGCAGCACTTGATCCTCACCGCCAAGCCTCGAGAATTCCCGCGGCAGAAAGACGGTGTCAGACGAGTTCTCCAAAAGCTCCTAGATTTTTCGACGAAGGCTCTTTCGCATGGATCAACGATGGTTACAAAAACCCCGTCACGTTGCCAATTTATGCTTGCGCTGAGAGCGGCTTATTGGCGATCAAATTACGCGAGTGCGTCGAGGAAGGAACACCCGAACGGCTATCTTGCACCGCGCGGACCGATATGCGTAGCGCGGGATTAAAGACAGATTGTCGAATAAATCGCCGCGACTTGCCATAAGTCCATGCGCGGCCTTATAATCTTCTCCCCATGGAACCACCCATGGCTGACTCAGCCGCCCCACCTCGTGATTCTGCCGCGCAGGCTGAGGCCGTTAGCGACCCGAACCGCTTTCCGCCCGTCGGCGTTGCGGAGATCACTCAACTAGCGGAGCTTGCTGAGGATCTTCTCGAGCGTGCCCGCAATGTCGCGTTGGAGCCAAGCCACGTCAAGGAGTTACGAAAATGGAACGCGGCCGAGGTCGCTGCGCTTCTTGGCCTCTCGGACGACTCCTTTCGGCGACGTCTCAAAAAGACTCCGGATATCCCCCAAGGTGAAGCCGTAAATGGGCGCCGCCTTTTCAGCCTGGAAGACATCCACAACCTACAATCGGTCCTAGGGCTCAGGCCGCGGCGCGAGCCCGCGATCGACAAGCCAATCGTGCTCGCTCTGGCAAATTTCAAAGGTGGGGTGGCAAAGACCACAAGTTCCGTTCACCTCGCCCAATACTTGTGTCTTCACGGCTATCGCGTCCTGCTTATCGATTTAGACGCTCAGGCCTCGTTGACCCAACTCTTCGGCATCCTGCCACATACCGAGGTGCCTGAAACACAGACTGCCCTACCCTACTTCGAGGGTGAACGATTGGGGTCGGAGAACTGGACGGGGACGCTGCGGAGCGCCATCCGCAAGACCCACTGGCACGACTTAGATCTACTGGCTTCGAATCTGGCTTTTTATGGAGCCGAGTTTTCCATCGCCTCGCGGCTCGCCAACGAGGAAGGCTTTAATTTCTTCACGGTGTTGGCCAACGGATTGGAGACCGTCAAACACGACTATGACGTCGTGATCATGGATACGGCGCCTTCCCTTTCATTCGTGAATAGCAATGCGCTGTACGCGGTCGACGGCATAGTAATAACCATGCCCCCGGCGATGATGGATTTGCAGTCCGCCGGCTTATTTTTTCGCTGGCTGGTGGAACTCGTCGATCTGTTCAATCGGGTGGGTCCTGAGAAGGTCTATGACTTTCTCGCCATCCTTATGACCCGCATGAAAGCCAACGACGACGTGCACCAAACCATCAGCAGTTGGATTCGCACTCGTTTTCCCAAGTTCACGATTTCGGGACCTATGCTGGAAACGGCGGTTCTCCAGAAGATTGGTCCCGACATTCTTACCGCGTATGAAGTGAAGTCCTATGAGGGCGACTCGCGGACCTTCGAACGCGCGATGCAAGCCATGAACCTCGTTAATGCAGAAATCGAGGGTGCCATTCAGAACGTGTGGCGGCGGGCGCGTCAGGCAAAAGGTGAACCCCCGCATCGGCCGACAGTTTCATGAGCAAACGGGACGACATCACACGGGCCTTAATGGAACCTTCAAGTTCGTTAAGTCCTTCTGCACCGCGTCCCGTAGGCCCCATGTCATTTGTGGCCCGTGCGGGCCAACAAGCTGCCAGTGGGCTCGCCGCGGAAATTGAAAGACTAAAAGCGGAACGGAGTGCGGGTTTTGTCATCCTGCGGCTCGATCCGGAGAGTATCGGACTGACCGAGTTTGCGAACCGGCACGAGCTTAGTCTCTCGACCAACGATGAGACCTTTCGTGCTTTCAAAGACAATATTCGGCAGCACGGTCAGGACACACCGGTACGCGTGCGGCCGGGTGCGCCTCCAAGCAAAACCGAGTATGAGCTCGTCGAAGGTCATCGTCGTCATGCCGCGATCCGTCAGCTCAACAAAGAAATGGATGGCGGCTTCCCAATCCTAGCTCGCCTCGATGCCAAGGCATGCGACGCTAAAGATTTGGTTCTCAAGATGTACCGCGAGAACGCTGAGCGGGAAGATCTCTCTGCCTTCGAGATCGGCGGCATGTTTGCGCAGTGGCTTCGGAACGGTCTGTACAAATCGCAGCGTGAAATCGGTGCAGCGATTCATTTGCATGAGACGACCGTGGGCCAATACATTGCCGTTGCCGAACTCCCGGGCGAGATCATCTCGGCTTTCCGAGATCCGCGTGCGATCTCGCTACGCTGGAGCAAGGAGCTGGACAAGGCGTGTCGGGAGCGACCGAAAGCTACGCTCGGTCGAGCAGCAAAGCTCGCCAAAGCTGATCCGGCGCCGGATGCGGATGCGGTGTATCGAGCACTCACTGCCACTCCCTCCTCGGGCGATGGAAAACCACGGCGCTCAAAGC
>Ga0116226_10000551_pt1 | contig 32042 bp, 23 predicted proteins | sample S1TSphfallax_FD_89692 | JGI IMG/M metagenome (GOLD analysis project Ga0116226, IMG submission 89692) | Host-associated microbial communities from peat moss isolated from Minnesota, USA - S1T2_Fa - Sphagnum fallax MG | ecosystem: Host-associated > Plants > Peat moss > Unclassified | place: USA...
ATGAGCGTCACAAAGAGCGCGACAAGAACGACGATCGAAACATTGCCGCCCGCATAGGCCGCGAAACTCGGAATGGTCACGACGGCGAAGACGAAGATCAGCGTCAAACCCGCGAGCAGAATATTGAGCGCGATTTCATTCGGCGTTTTTTGGCGCTGCGCCCCTTCGACAAGCGCGATCATGCGATCGAGAAAGGTCGAGCCTTGAGCGGCTGTGATCTTGACCTTAATCCAATCCGACAACACCCGCGTGCCACCGGTGACGGCGGAACGGTCGCCGCCGCTTTCACGAATAACCGGCGCGGATTCACCCGTGATGGCCGATTCATCGACCGAGGCAATGCCTTCGATCACTTCGCCATCGCTGGGGATAAAGTCCATCGTGCCAACGAAGACCAGATCTCCTTCCTTCAAAGCCGAAGCCGGAACCTCCGTGTAATCTGTTGCACCGGCGGAGACGAGCCGTTTGGCCATCGTCTCCGTGCGGGCGCGCCGCAGGGTCGCAGCTTGCGCCTTGCCGCGCCCTTCGGCGACGGCTTCTGCGAAATTAGCAAAGAGCAAAGTGACCCAGAGCCACAAAATAATCTGGAAGGTGAACCCAAGCGTCTGACTTCCCGCTATAAGATCACGCAGAAATAACAACGTGGTCAACGCTGCGACCACTTCAACCACGAACATCACAGGATTGCGGATCAAGACGCGCGGGTCGAGCTTGCGGAAAGACGCACTCACCGCTGCGATCAAGATCGCTCTATCCCATAGGGACGTGTCGCTGCGCGAAAAAGCTCTCGCTCTCATCATTTGCCTCGATCAGAAAAGAGTGCCCGACTGCATGGCCAGATGTTCGGTGATCGGACCGAGTGCCAATGCCGGAAAGAAAGTGAGTCCGCCAACGATCAAGATCACGCCGATCAAAAGCCCGACAAAGAGACCGCCATCGGTTGGGAAAGTTCCGTTGGACGCGGGAACGATCTTCTTCGCTGCGAGTGAGCCAGCGACTGCGAGCATCGGCACGATGACCAAAAAGCGGCCGATCCACATCGCTATGCCAAGTGTGGAATTCCAGAACGGGGTGTTGGCGCTCAATCCGGCGAAGGCGCTGCCATTATTGCCGGTCGCCGACACATAGGCATAAAGCGCTTCGCTGAATCCATGCGGACCGGCATTGGCGAGGCTCGAAAGGCCAGGCGCGACGACGACCGCGACCGCGGTAAAGCCCAGCATGCACAAAGGCAAAACCAGAATGGCAAGCATCGCCATCTTGACCTCTTTCGCCTCGATCTTTTTGCCGAGATATTCCGGCGTGCGGCCGACCATAAGGCCTGCGACGAAAACTGCGACAATGGCAAAGAGCAGCATGCCATAAAGGCCTGAGCCGACACCGCCGAAAATGATCTCGCCCAGCATGATATTGATCATCGGCACCATGCCGCCCAATGGCAGTAAGCTATCGTGCATCGTGTTGACGGCACCACAGGAAGCGTCAGTCGTCACAGTCGTGAAGAGCGCGGAATTGGCAATGCCAAAACGGACTTCCTTACCTTCCATATTGCCGCCGCTTTGCAACGCGCTTGACGCGCTATCGATACCGAAAGATGCAAAAGCTGGATTGCCCTTGGCCTCGGCCCAATAGAGCGTTGACACACCGCCAAGAAAGAGAAGCCCCATGACGGCGAAGACCGCCCAGCCCTGCTTTTCATTGCCGACCATGCGGCCGAAGACGTTGGTGAGCGCCGCGCCTATGGCGAAGATCAAAACAACCTGGATAAAATTGGTGAGCGCTGTCGGGTTTTCATAAGGATGCGCCGAATTGGCGTTGAAAAAGCCGCCGCCGTTTGTGCCAAACATCTTGATCGCTTCTTGCGAAGCAACCGGACCTTGGGCGATCAATTGCTTGGCACCTTCGAGCGTCGAGACCTGCGTGTAGGGATCGAGATTTTGCGGCACGCCTTGCCAAATGAAAATTAGCCCTGCCACGATCGAGACTGGCAGAAGCACATAAAGAACGCATCGGGTCATATCGGCCCAAAAATTGCCGATGGTATTGGCCGAGCGCCGGGCAAAGCCGCGGATCAGCGCGACAGCCAGCGCGATACCTGTCGCCGCTGAGACGAAATTATGTACCGTCAGTCCCGCCATCTGCGTGAGATAGCTCATCGTCGTCTCAGGTACGTAAGATTGCCAATTGGTGTTGGTGACGAAGCTAACCGACGTGTTGAAGGCAAGATCGGGTGAGATCGCATCCAAGCCTTGCGGGTTGAAGAGCGCCTCCAGCGGCAGAAGATTCTGAACGCGCTGTAAGAGATAAAGAACCAGGAAGCCTGCGAGGCTGAAGGCAAGCATCGCAAAGCCGTAATTTATCCAATGCTGTTCCTCTTTTTCATCGACACCGCAAACGGCATAAATTCCACGCTCCAGCGGCCGCAGAAGAAAGCTCAAAAACGTCCGCTCGCCATTGAAGACGCGCGTCATATAAGCGCCCAACGGCTTTGTCACCCCGATGATGACAAGGACATAAAGCGCGATTTGAAACCAGCCGTTGAACGTCATGTTCAAAACCGCTCAGGGTGCAGAAGTGCGAAGATAAGATAGAAAAGGATGCCGAGTGCGACAGTGCCGCTCAAGACGTAATCGATGATCATTTGATTTCACCATCCGTCACAAGCGGGAAGATAGAGAGCGGTCGCGACGAAGGCGGCGGCGGCGATAATAATGAAAAGAAGATCGAGCATGAGGCATCATCCAAAATCGTTGGGCATTGCCAGCGGGAGCGCTTTCCAGCGCGTAGGTACGATATGGAGTAAGCCGCATATACGTTCGACCCTGCTCCTACTGGGGCCGTATATAAATTTGATATAAACTCAACTGCACGACGCGAGCTGCCGCTACTTTCTGCGGCAAACATCAATGGCTAATTAACGCCATCGCTCCAGCAGCGCTGTCGAGATGGATCAACGAAAAAATCCGAAAAGCCGTGCGGCTTTCCGGATTTTATTTAATCATTCCGTTTGAACGAGTAGATGCCGAAGCCGCGATCTCCTGTCAGAAGTGCCAGATCACATCGCCGCCAGCAAACCACAGGTGATGCGAGGTGCCATTATCGAAGGCTGCCTGATCGAAGGAACGATACCAGGTCACTTCAGGACGAATCTCAACTTGCGGCGAGAACCAATGCTGCCAGCCGAGCCCAATATCGGTGTAGCGGGTCGCGTAGCCCGTGCGCTGGCCATTTTCATCATTATAAAACTCGGTGCGTAGCGTAATATTGTCTAGGCTTGAGACTTGATAGTTCCAATAAGCCAAGACGCCATATTCCTTGGCGAGCGGACAGACATTCGCCAGCGGACCGCATTGACCCAAAAGCGGCGGGTTGGCCATGTATTGGAATGGGGTGCCCGTATAACCCGTCGCATTGGGATTGACGTTCGGCGAATTGGGTACGTTTCTTTCATACTCGTAGTAAGTCTCGACTGAGACATGAAACTTATCCGTGAACTTATGATAGAATGTGCTGCCGAACCATTGCAGATTGTTGTAGCCCCAATTGCCATTGTTGATGGAATTCATACACGGATAGATAGTGTCGTTACCGGTATCGCTCGTCCATTGAACGCAGGCTGTGAAGCTCGGCTGTGTCCCAGGATCGCGCTGGCCGACGTAGCCATTCGGTAAGGCAATTTGCTTGGCATTCCATGGAACGGTTTCCGTGCCGGCACTTAGGCCTACCTGCACCATCCAGTTTTTGTTGATGCGTGTGCTCGCGACAACGCCTGTGTTGGTATAATTATCGAATGTATAGGTGAGAGAATGCGAATACATATAATTATTCGGTGCGAGCTGGGCCTCGATATCCGGAATTGAAATATAGCGGCCTACGCGTATTGTCGTGCCTTGAGCTATATAGGGAATATAAAGCTCCCCATAAACCATCGGCATATCGAAGCCTTCGAAATGGTTATGGTAGGCATATTGATTGCTGAAGACACCAAGCGCCGTCGTGTAGCGATAGTTTTCGCCATAGATCGCGCTGACGCGGAAGCCCCAATCAATATGGTCCTTCTGCACAGTATCAGGTACGCGCTCGACATAGACGACGCCCTGATCCAGCTGAACAATGTCCGGTGTATAGGCGTAGGCGACAGGCGAGTTGCCATTATAGCCTGTCTTCGCTGTGCTGATATTGCCGCCGATATCCGCCCAGCCGTAAATCTGGATATGCGCATCATCCAATGGTTTGCCGAGCGGCGTCGCGCCCAGAGCCCGCATCAACGGACTATCGACCGCGTTGGGCGTGGCATTGCCGATACCAGCCGTCCCGCCGTAAGGCCAATCAGCAAAGGGATAAGGCGGCGTGTTCTCTGGAGCTGGCGGGATTTCGATCGCAGCGCGGCGCGATGGGGGCGCATTGGGATCGGCAGGTCCCGGCCATGATGCCTGTCCCCATTCGTCCGCATAGGCGTGATAGAGGCGGGTGAAGAAATTATCATCCGCTGTAGGTCCCGTAAAAATCGGCGCGGGTGTCACCGCGACACCGGGATCCGCCGCATGACCAATGCCATTTCCAGCCAATGCAAAAGCGCAAACGCTCGCTAGAATAAACCTTTTCACGTCCCACCCCCGCTTGAGAACGATCAGCCCGCTCCCTGATCGCCGACATCCAATCCGCAAAGCCGATTGCACAGATATTCTGCGACACGCGGATGATCGAAGATTGATCAATACCGCACAATGAAACTGACTTTTTCCAGCCGGGCGCTTAAAAGCAGAGCTTTCCAACGCCTTTAATGGCTTTCTCCGCGCTGCTGAACCAGCAGCTCCGCTTCATCGATACCAACACTCAGTGTCAAAAAGCGCATATAGGTTCCAGAATGGTGTTTCCTGGCGGACATAATGATTCCATATAGACGTCTCCGGCAGGCGCATATTCGCCACTGGATTGTTCAGTCATGTGACAAAATTATCGCCTGAGCTAAGCCGTCCGCCCTCGTCATCCGCTTCATCGAGCAGTAACTTCCAGCATGGCCCAAAGACCGAAGCTTTACCTCGCAGGCCCAGATGTGTTTCTGCCCAACGCTGCGGAAATCGGCCATCGCAAGAAGGAGCTCTGCGAGAGCTTCGGATTTGAGGGCCTGTATCCGCTCGACAATGAAACGATGAAAGGTTTCTCGGATGAACGCCGCGATGCGTTCATCTATCGCGCGAATATCGCTATGATCCACGACGCGGATGCCGGTATCGTGAACCTCACGCCGTTCCGGGGCGTGTCCGCCGATGTTGGCACGGCCTTTGAGCTCGGGCTTCTGACAGGCCTCAACCGGCCGGTCTTTGCCTATAGCAATGACGTGGAAAGTTTGCTCGAACGCACAAAACGCAACGGAATGGCCACCTATGATACCGCGACCTCATCCTGGCGCGATCCGCATGGCCTGCTGATCGAAGATTTCGGCAATGCCGATACTTTGATGCTGACGGAAGCCTTAACGGCGCAGGGCGGCGCGCTGATGCGCATCGACGCGCAAGGCCGCCTAGACGACCTTGCCGGATTTACCGCTTGCCTCGAAGAGGCGAAAAAATATTTCGAAGCTTAAAGCAGCAGTCGGAAACCTCCCCCCTCAGGGGAAGGAATGCGTTCAATTCAACAATTTCAAAATATTATCGACGACCTTCTTGGCATCGCCAAAAAGCATCATCGTATTATTTCTGAAGAAAAGTTCGTTCTCGACGCCGGCATAGCCAGATCCCATGCCGCGCTTGATGAAAAGAACGGTCTTTGCTTTTTCGACATCGAGGATCGGCATGCCGTAGATCGCTGATGTCTTATCCGTCTTCGCCGCAGGATTGGTTACGTCATTCGCGCCGATGACGAAGGCTACATCGGCTTGCCCAAACTCCGAATTGATATCTTCGAGTTCGAAAACTTCATCATAGGGCACATTGGCTTCCGCGAGCAGCACATTCATATGTCCCGGCATGCGGCCGGCAACCGGATGAATGGCATATTTGACGTCAACGCCCTTCTTTTTCAGGAGATCAGCCATTTCGCGCAGCGAATGCTGCGCCTGAGCGACAGCCATGCCATATCCCGGCACGATGATGATCTTTTCGGCGTTCTCCATGATATAGGCGGCATCTTCTGCCGAACCTTGCTTGACGGGCCGCGTCTCGACGGCACCCGACGCCACAGCGGTTTCACCGCCGAAGCCGCCAAGAATGACGGAGATGAAGGAGCGGTTCATCGCCTTGCACATAATGTAGGACAGGATCGCACCGGACGAGCCGACAAGCGCGCCGGTGATGATCAGCGCGAGATTGCCAAGTGTGAAGCCGATGCCAGCCGCCGCCCAGCCTGAATAGGAATTCAGCATCGACACAACGACGGGCATGTCGGCGCCGCCGATCGGAATGATGAGAAGAAGTCCGAGGCCGAAGGAAACCAGGACAATCAAGCCAAAAAGAAGATGGCTGGCTGTCGCGCAGAAGAGCACGATCAAGAAAAGAAGCAAAAGGCCGAGCCCAATATTGATCGCATGGCGCTGCGGCAAAAGGATCGGCTTGCCGGACATACGTCCATCGAGCTTTAAAAAGGCGATGACGGAGCCTGTGAAGGTCAGCGCGCCGATCGCCGCGCCGATCGACATTTCGATCAGGCTCGCGCCATGGATCGCGCCGGTCACGCCAATGCCAAAAGCCTGCGGGGCTTCAAGGGCACCAGCCGCGACGAGCACGGCCGCGAGGCCGACAAGCGCATGGAAGAAAGCCACAAGTTGCGGCATGTCCGTCATTTGCACGGTACGCGCGCGCCAAGCACCAAAGCCGCCGCCAATCGCAATTCCGAGAATCACGAGCACCCAGCTGCCAAAGCCTGACGGGATCTGATAGGCGAGCGTTGTAACAACGGCGATTGCCATACCGGCCATGCCGAAGAAATTACCTTGGCGCGAAGTCGCAGGCGACGACAGGCCACGCAATGCGAGAATGAAGAGAATACCTGAGACCAGATAGAGAAGAGCCGCGAGATTGGCATTCATGGGCTCAACCCTTTTTCTTATACATCGACAACATTCGCTCGGTGACGAGGAAGCCGCCGAATATGTTGACCGAAGCAAGGATGAGCGCAAAGAAGCCGAAGATGCGCGCCCAGATCGGGCCGTCATCGCCAATCGTCGCGGCATTGACGCCGACCGAGAGCAAAGCGCCCACGACGATCACTGAGGAGATCGCATTGGTCACCGACATCAAGGGCGTATGCAGAGCGGGCGTGACCGACCACACCACATAATAGCCGACGAAGACCGCCAAGGCGAAAATCGCCAGCCGGAACACGAATGGATCGATGGCGCCGCCGGTTGCAACATGAGCGCCAGCGCCCGCCATATGCGCGATTTCATCCGCATAGGTTTGCGCCGCGATTGCGGCTTGATGCGCAGCATCAGCCGCGGCTTCGGCTTTCTCTAATAATTGCTGTTCGGTTCCCGCCGCCATTTGGCCCGTCCCTCCACGTTCCCCGCCGATATCAATTTATGAATTCGATCCTTGCGAACGCAGCCGGATCAAGCCGCCAATTGAAAGTTCGGATGAACAAGCACGCCGTCCTTTGTGAGCAAAGTTGCCTTGACGAGCTCGTCATCCCACTGGATGGCTAGCGCCTTGGTTTCCTTGTTGATCAAAGTCTCGACGAAGGCGAGAAGGTTTTTCGCATAGAGCGAAGACGCGGTGGCAGGCAGCCTGCCTGCGACATTGAGATTGCCGACGATCGTCACGCCATTTTCCGTGACGGCGGTTTCCCCCGGCCTCGCCAATTCGCAATTGCCGCCGCGCTCGACAGCGAGATCGACAATGACAGAACCGGCACGCATCGAATGCACCATATCGGCCGTGATCAGAACCGGCGCCGGGCGGCCCGGAATGAGCGCCGTTGTGATGACAATATCTTGCCTGGCGATGTGAGACGCCGTCAATGCTGCCTGTTTGGCTTTATACTCCGCCGACATTTCCTTGGCATAGCCGCCAGACGTCTCGGCCTGTTTGAACTCCTCGTCTTCCACGGCGATGAACTTCGCGCCGAGCGATTCGACCTGCTCTTTCGTGGCGGGCCGCACGTCTGTCGCAGTCACGATCGCGCCCATGCGGCGCGCCGTAGCAATCGCCTGCAAGCCAGCGACGCCGACACCCATGATAAACACTTTCGCAGCGGGAACCGTGCCCGCCGCCGTCATCATCATCGGCATGGCGCGGCCATATTCGGCCGCCGCATCGACCACGGCGCGATAGCCCGCGAGATTGGCCTGGCTCGATAAAACGTCCATCACCTGCGCGCGCGTGATGCGCGGCATGAGTTCCATGGCAAAGGCAGAAACCCCGCCCGACGCAAGAGAGTTCAGGGCATCGACATGGCCATAAGGGTCCATGACCGCGATAACCGCCGCGCCGCTTTTGGCGCCAGCGATCTCTTCGACGCTCGGGCGCCGGACGCGCAAGATTATGTCGGCATTTGCGACTGCCGACGCCGCATCCGGGGCGATGGTCGCACCCGCCGTCGCGTAATCCGCATCGAGAAAGCCCGACTTGCGGCCCGCGCCAGACTGAACGGCGACCTCAGCCCCAAAAGCGGCGAACTTCTTGACGGTTTCCGGTGTCGCAGCAACACGCGCTTCTGAGGAATCTGACTCGGCAGGAACAGCAATGCGCATGATTTCTCCGCGAACTAAGTTGCCACAATAACTTCAGTCGTTCGGGACGCAGCACCAGCGGCGTCTCAGACGTAGACGAAAGCGTCGGAAATTATCTTCTTGGGCGGACTTAGCCCCAGAGAACAGCCAGCAGTATAATGACCAAAACGACTCCTGCGCCGCCATATTTCAGGAGCTTCAGGAAAAAGTGATAGGTATTGTCGTGCTCTGCGTAATCCATATCCGGATGGCCGCCAGCCGCGGCGTGAACTTCGTCCATTTACCCCTCCAAACCGTGCGAGAACGGCTTATTTATTACGCATCGCAATGATTTTGTTGGGATGCAAGTGGCAAAAGGTAAATTTCAGAAAAATTTTGGCAGAATAGCTGCAAAAATTTCAGGCGTCGGGTGTCAACGCGGGCAGGATAATCCGGCATCAGCAAGTGCTACGGCCTGGCGCTGTGCCAATGCGTCGAGGTCGAACCCAGCGATCGCTTCATTGAACAGACGGTGAAAATTCAGCTTCACGTCGAGATGCAAAAACACGCTGCCAAGTCCGATGGCAGCGCGATCCATAAAGACAAACTCGCGCGGCACCGTCAACGGCCCATATTTTTTCAAGGCCTGTTGCGTCCGGAACGCTTCGGCGCGGCCATATTTACCGGGCGAGATGCCGTCGGCGACGGTACGGACACGATCTTCCAGTAAAGGGCCATAGATAAACTTGGCCCATATGTTGAGGGCCTCGGTCAAATCCTTGGTGAGACCGCGAAACCCCCATGTCTCATAAGCGTGCATGACGCGGTCAGGCTCATTATGCAACAGCCCGTGATAGAGATCGGCCACGCCGCTGACGAACGAGGCCGGGAAAATGCGCACGCAGCCATAATCGAGCAGATTGATACCTTGCGCCTCACCTCCGGCCTCATCCCGGAACACGCTATAATTGCCGAGATGCGGATCGCCATGAATGACGCCATATTGGTTGAAGGGCTTCCACCACGCATTATAAAGCGCCGTACCAATGCGGTTGCGCGCGTCCTGATCGGCATCTTTAAAGGTCAGCATTTTTTCGCCATCGAGCCAGCCCATGGTGATCAAGCGGCCCGTTGAAAGCTCTCCCTCGATCTCTGGCACCCGGATGTTGTCATAAGAGGCGAGCATCATTTTATAGAGACGCGCGTGCTTGGCCTCGCGGACGTAATCGAGCTCCTCGCGCACGCGCTCGGCGATCTCTTTTGTGATTTCGCGCGTATCGATCGCAGGTTGCATTCTGCGATGCAAAGCGAAAATGACATCAAGCTGCTGAAGGTCGGCTTCAACGGCCGAGGCCATATCTGGATATTGAAGCTTGCAGGCGAGCCGCTGGCCGTCTTTTCCAGTCGCGCGATGCACTTGGCCAAGCGACGCGGCCGCCGCGGGCTTCAAATCGAAAGATTGAAAACAGTTCTGCCAGTCAGGGCCAAGTTCGGCCTGCATCCGCCGCTTGACGAAGGCCGCGCCCATCGGCGGCGCATCGCTTTGGAGTTTGATCAGCTCTTCGGCATATTCAGGCGGGAGGGCATCGGGGATCGTCGCGAGCATTTGCGCGACTTTCATCATTGGCCCCTTCAGATTGCCAAGCGCTTGCGTCAGCGCTACCGCGCTCGAAGTGTCACCGCCGCCAAGGCCAAAAAGCTTGCTCGCTGCGACGCGGGCCGCCACGCCCCCGACATTGGCCCCCACACGCGCATAGCGTGCCGCGCGGGCTGAGAAACGGTTTGATTCATCGTTCATGGGATCATTTCCGCGGAGAGGAGCTAGTACGGTCTTATATAGGGTTTGATTCCTCAAGAATTCACCTATTATAATAATGGTTTTAGCGGAGCTATCGTGAGCACTCTCTGTTAAACCGGCGCATAATACCCTCAAGGTAACGCAGATCGGAAACTCGCTCGGCGTGATCCTGCCGCGCGAGTTTTGGCCGGTCTCAATGTCGATAAGGGTGATCAGCTCTATCTCACTCGCTCGCCTGAAAGCTATCGTTTCACCGAAAACGATCCCGAGTTTGAGCGGAAGATGGGACCTGCACGCGAGATCATGAAGAAACGTCACAATGTTCTACGCGAACTCGCCAAGTAATTATCCATCATTTTCATTACGTTATTTTCACATAAGCCGCCGATAGCGTGAACACGTTTCAATTTCTCGACCGCGAGATCGTTCTTGCTATTCACGAAATGCAGCTCGCCGAGCATGGCGGAGCCGTTGGCATTCGCGACGAAGGTCTCCTAGAGCATGTTCCGCAAGTATATGCGGCTTTGCGATGAGAACATGCTCTAACTTTTTGATCGAGAGCGAATTCTTATCGTTTGGGTGATTCCACCCAAACGGAAAGCGCTCTATGCGAGTGCTCCCTACAGTCTTGGTTACCAGCCTATGAAAAGGCGCACTTAAGGCGCGCTTATTTGCCTTCCAAACTTTCGAGCTCAGCAATCATGCCTTCGATCATCGTGAGGCCGATCTGCCAGAAAGCCGGGTCACGCGCATCGAGCCCGAAGGGCGCCAGCAATTCCGAATGATGTTTTGTGCCGCCGGCCGATAGCATCGCAAGATAGCGCCCGGCAAATCCCTCGCGCGCGTTTTCGTAAACGCCATAAAGTGAGTTCACGAGACAATCGCCGAAGGCATAGGCATAGACATAAAAGGGCGAATGAACGAAATGCGGGATATAGGCCCAATAGGTCTCGTAACCCTCGCCAAGCTTGATCGATGGCCCAAGGCTTTCAGCCTGGACACTCATCCAAAGTTCGCAGATTTGATCGGCCGTCAGCTCACCCTTGCGGCGTTCCGTATGGACCTTGCGTTCGAACGTATAGAACGCGATCTGCCGCACGACTGTATTGATCATGTCTTCGACTTTGGAAGCCAGCATGGCACGCCGCTCAGGGACGCTTCCGGTCTTCGCCAGCAATGCCCGGAAGGTCAGCATTTCACCGAAGACTGAGGCTGTCTCAGCCAAGGTCAAAGGCGTCGGCGCCATCAGCGCGCCATTCGGCCCAGCCAGGACCTGATGCACGCCATGGCCCAGCTCATGCGCAAGCGTCATGACATCACGCGGCTTGCCCATGTAGTTTAAAAGCACATAAGGATGTGCCGAAGGTACTGTCGGATGCGCGAAGGCGCCAGGCGATTTGCCGGGGCGCACCGGTGCATCAATCCATCGCTCATCGAAGAAACGCTTGGCAATGCCTGCCATTTGCGGGGAGAAAGCGTCATAAGCAGATAGCACCGTGTCGCGCGCATCGCTCCAAGGATAGGTTTTGCTCGCGACATTGGGCAGGGGCGCATTACGGTCCCAATGATTCAATGTCTCGCGGCCGAACCATTTGGCTTTGAGCTTGTAATAGCGATGCGAAAGACGCGGATAGGCCGCATGGACGGCTGAGACCAAAGCATCGACCACTTCACGCTCGACACGGTTCGATAAATGGCGGGCATCAGCGACGTCTTCGAAGCCGCGCCACCGGTCGGAAATTTCCTTATCCTTGGCAAGCGTATTGGTGATAAGCGCGAAGGTCCGCAAATTTTCTTTTAAGGTCTTCGCCAGTGCATTGGCGCCTTCTTCGCGGATCTCTTCTTTTTCGTCTTGCATCAAGTTCAAAACGGGTTCGAGCGTCAGCTCTTCCCCATTGGCGTGAAAGCGCAGTGAGGCGATCGTCTCATCAAAAAGCCGGTTCCAGGCGCTGCGCCCTGTGACGGATTTTTCCTGAAAGAGCTTCTCGATCTTTTCCTCGAGCTCGTGCGGCTTTTCCTTGCGTATATCTTCGACCCAGGGACGATAATGGCTGAGCGGACCTGCCGCCGCCTTATCGAGGAGCGCATCGTCAAGCCGATTGAGTTCGAGCTGGAAGAAAAGAAGATCGATCGACGCATCGTTCATCTTTCCTTGCACATCGCCATAGAATTTTGCGCGCACGGGATCGGTCGTATCGCCGCTATAGATCAAACCTGCGTAGGACATGATCCGGCCCAAAAGCTCTTCAAGAGCCTCATAGGCTTTGACGGCATCGGCAAGGCCTGCGCCCTCATTCTCCGTCGCAAGCGCTTCAAGTTTCCCGCGATAGGCTGAAGCGAAAGCCTTGGCGTCAGCAGCCGCCTGATCGAGGTCGCGGATGAGGGCTGGATCTTCCATCGCCGGATAGAGATCCGCCAAATTCCACTCAGGAAGAATGCCAAGCTCATTGTCTCCCGCGCCGCGCGCGGTATCGGGTGCAGCATGGAATGCGGTATGACAAGGAGCAAACTGATCCTGTGCGCGGGCGTTCAAATCGGTCATCGTAAAACCAAAACTTCGAGGGGCATCACCGCAAGCGGTCTCAGAATGTCATAGACACTGATGATTCATCGATCAACTGTTCCTATGACCCGTAGGGTAAAAACGTGAGCCGCGCGGCACCTGCGATGTCCATTTAATGTTTAGCGCTGCCATGGCGCCTTTTTGAATTCCGGTATGAACCGGGCATGCCAAAGCTCCTGCTGGAGAAGCTCGGGGGGACGTATTGCAGGCTGCTTTCACAGCAGTGTGAATACGTCGCACCGCAGCTTAGACAAAGGCAATACGAATCAACTTTCGAGTTATTGGCATATGCTTATAAATTCGAGTTCACTGTTTCTTGAACAGCGTACACCATGAAAATTGCAACTATGAACTTATCTCATGCGTCATAGCGGCAAGCACTGCGTAACACGCTGGCTGCGAATTGAGAGAGAACGTCGTGGTCTTTGACACTGTTTGCTCTCATTCTTTTAGGAGTATGTTTATGAAGAGATCTGTTACATTGGCTCTGGCTGGTTTGACCGTGCTGGCTTCGGCCGCCGCCGCGACAGCCGCGGAACAAATGCCGGTTCAGGCTGATCAGTTTTACAGCCTGTATCAGGCACCGGACACGACAAGCGCCGCGAGCGACATCGCGCGCTATGATCATTCGGGGAGCCGTGGCCGCCTCGATCTCGGAGCGAGCCCGCGTCATCCGGAAGGCCCCGGCAATTTCAGTGACTAAACCGCGTAACGGGCAGAAGATAGGAAAGCGCGGCATTCATTGCCGCGCTTTTCGTTTTAAGATCGAATGCTCCGGGCGTTTCAAACCTTGCCCGGTCAAATACCCTTAGCCTAATTGCAAAGCTTAGCCCCTCTGGCGGCCATGATTTCTCCCTTAATTCTCCATCACGAAATCATTTTTTGGCGGGTTCCTGCCCCTGAACGGCACGGCCATTAACACGGCGTTTACCCTGATCGACCAGCATAGCGATTGGCGAAAGACTCTTCGCCGGTAATGAGGCCGCATGTCCTGTTTGATTCTGGTAGTCGATGACGATCCCGTCCAACGCCGTCTCCTTGAAACATTGGTGCGGCGTTTTGGATATATGGTGGAAACTGTTGAAACCGGCGAAGCAGCCTTGGCAAGGCTGGAGCCGTCATCAAGCCCTTCCATCGATCTCGTGATTCTCGACCTCGTGATGCCAGATGTTGACGGCATGACGGTTCTCGAAAGGATGCGCGACCGCGGCTGGCAGGTGCCAACCATCGTCCAGACGGCTAATGGCTCGATCGAGACGGTGATCACAGCCATGCGCGCCGGCGCCGTGGATTTCGTGGTCAAACCGGCCGGCGCCGAAAGATTACAGGTTTCCATCAAGAATGCGCTTCGCGCCGGCGCGCTTGAAGACGAAGTGCGGCGGATGAACCGTCAGGCCGCTGGCACCTTGCTGTTCAAGGATCTCGCGAGCTCGAGCGACGATATGGAACGCGTGGTGCGGCTGGGCGAACGCGCCGCCAAATCGACAATTCCTGTCCTTCTCGAAGGCGAATCAGGTGTCGGCAAGGAGGTGATCGCGCGTGCCATTCAAGGTGCATCTGACCGTCGCGGACGGCCTTTCGTAACCGTCAATTGCGGCGCGCTTCCCGAAAACCTTGTGGAATCGATTCTGTTCGGCCACGAAAAAGGGGCTTTCACGGGCGCCAATGAGAAGCATATCGGCAAGTTCGCGGAAGCCCACGGCGGAACGCTCTTTCTCGACGAAATCGGTGAGTTGCCGCTCGACCTTCAGGTCAAGCTTTTGCGGGCGCTCCAGCAAGGCGAAATCGATCCCGTCGGCGCCCGCCGCTCGATCAAAGTCGATATACGGCTCATTTCGGCAACGAACCAAAATCTCATCGAACTCGTAAAACGCGGCCGGTTTCGCGAAGACCTTTATTACCGCTTGAACGTCTTTCCGATCTCAGTTCCGCCCTTACGGGGCCGGCGCGACGATATTCCCGATCTCGCCCGCCGCTTCGCGGCGCGATTCGGCGCCGAGGAGGGCAAGCGCATCCGAGGTTTCAGCTCCGAGGCCATGGCCTTACTCAAGAGCTACGATTGGCCAGGCAATGTCCGGCAGTTGGAAAACGCGGTGTTCCGCGCGGTCGTCCTTGCAGACGGTGATGAGCTTACGATCAGCGAATTTCCGCAGATCGCCGCGCATGTCGAAGGATTCGATCTGCGCATTCCGGCCGTATCCGCTGTTTTGTCACAGCCAAAGCCCGATCGCGAAATTGTTCGCGTGGAAGTACGCGACCCCAACGTGCTCAGCCTTTTAAACGAAAACGGCGACATCCGCAGACTCGACCAGCTCGAAGCAGAAACGATTCGGTTTGCGCTCGCGCATTATCGCGGCCAGATGTCGGCCGTTGCGCGCAAACTTGGCATCGGCCGTTCAACGCTCTACCGGAAGATGAAAGAATATGGCTTTCATGTCGCCGAAGCCGAGTCCGCTGGCAGCGAGGACGATGCCGCAGCATAAATGCAGCTCTAAAAGCGCCAGCGCCTTTTAGAAAGACCCATGCGCGCGACAAAGGATGTGGCCAGCTTGCCACGCTCTTCGAGATAACAGCATTGTGTTCGACGGCACATCGCTTCGTGCATTGATTTCGTAACCAAATCCCGGCTTCCTCTGAGTCGGGGGTATCGAGGTTTCAATGCGCCGTCGTATGAATTTTTCTTGGTTGCGCCGATCGGCTTTCGTGTCTCCCGGCGAGTCGAATCGATACACATCCTTCAAATCAAGCCTCTTCAACACGGCGGCATCCGGCGCATCCGTCACGCTGCTTTTGCTCGCAGCCGGACTAGCCTCGCAGGCCGCGGCCCAAAACTTGGTTCGCGACCCAGGTCAAGAAGAAAGCCAACCCGCCACCAACAGCACCGAGGCTTTGCTGCCTCAAACCGCGCCGGACGAACCCGCGATAGCCGCTGCTCGATCAAAAGATGAATCTCCAGACGAAGGCGCGGCCGCATCGGCGGAAGCTCCAACGGCCGCGCCGCAAACGGATGCACCTGATAAGGCGGCCCAGGACCAGCCCGCGATCGACACCCAACATCCGACGGCATCGATCGAGAGCAAGGCCTCAGCTTCATCACGAGAAGACGAGACCGAACCCGCCGCCGCGGGGCCGGCCGGCGTCGCGCATGAGGTTAGCGCGCCAGCCGATTTAGCCCCGCCAGCGCCTTCCGCATCCGGCGCTTCAGCGGGTCCTGTCACCGCCGCCAGCGAATCGAGTCAGATCCCAACAAAAAGAGAGCTAGCTGCTCAGATGCAGGCAGCGCTGGAGAAGCTTGTTTATTCCGAAACCAAGGGGCCGCACGCGGCCGAAACGCAGAAGATTCACGAAGCTCTGGCCGCTTTTTATACAATGCGGAATTTTGCTCCGCTTTGGAGCACGGATGGACAAGAGACGCCGGGCGCGCATGCCATCATTGAGCGTCTTCAGCACGCTCCTGATGACGGGCTCGATCTTGTCTTTGTGCCAGAACTACAAACGGGCAGCGGCGAAGACAGAGTGAAAGCCGATCTCGCGCTTTCTGAAGCCGTCATCGCTTATGCCCGCGCGGCGTCGGGCGGCAGAATCGATCCGAAGACCATCTCGCCCTTGATCGGCGAGAAGCCGGAGGTCGCCGAGCCTTTCGACATTTTATCGTCCGTGTTCGAAGCGGGCGCCTCGGCTGGGAATGTTCTTTGGAACTACAATCCGCCGCAAAAGGGCTATCAGGCGCTGCGCGACAAGCTCGCAGAACTGCGTCACGAAAAGACATCTGTCGCCCATCAGGCGATTCCCTACGGCCCCGAATTAAAAATCGGAATGCGTGATCCGCGCGTGACCTTGATCCGGGCGCGATTCGGTCTCGATGTTCAACAAGCCACGGCGCCAGCGGACCTTATCTATGACACCCGCGTCGCCGCCGCCGTGGCAGATTTTCAAAAGACCAATGGCCTCCCCGCTTCAGGGGTGCTGACCGCGCGCACAATCGCAGCCTTATCCGGCGGGCAGCCATCACGGCTCGAAAACGAAATTCTCGCCAATATGGAGCGCTGGCGCTGGCTGCCGCGCGACATGGGCTCAACCTACATCGCCGTGAATATCCCGGACTTCACAGTTGAAGTTATTCGCGACGATGAAGTTTTGACGCGTCACCGGGTGGTCGTTGGTAAGCCGGATACGCCAACGCCCGTCTTTTCAAACAAAATGCAATATCTGATCGTCAATCCCTATTGGAACGTGCCGCAATCGATCATCCGGAAGGAGTTTCTGCCCAAAATGGGGGGTGATCTCGACGCGCTCACCGATGCCGGCTGGCAAGTGAGCTCGCACAATGGTGTCCTCACCGTGCGCCAGCCGCCCGGCGAAAAAAATGCGCTTGGACGAATCAAGTTTCTGTTTCCGAACGATTATTCGGTTTATCTGCACGACACGCCGTCACGCGCCTTATTTGCCTCGGCGCGGCGCGCCTTCAGCCACGGTTGCGTGCGGGTCGATCAACCCTTCAGTTTCGCGGAAACCGTGCTCAACCATTCCTGGACCGAACAAAGACTTAAAAGCCTGATTGGCTCTGGAGAACGTTACATCAATCTGCCCGTGCCTTTGCCGATTCACATCGAATATTTCACAACCTATGTGGACGAAACCGGCCGGCTTCAAATGCGCGACGATCTCTATGGCTATTCGCACAAAGTCAAGGCCGCGCTTGGGCTTGAAGGTTAATAATCAGCTAACATACTGTTTAATAAGGACTAACTCTTTTTATAAACAGGCTGGACACAGGTTCGCCACAATTAGCGGCTTTTTTCCCAGTCAATCTTGGTGCTTCATTGCATCACGGGGGGAACGGGGGAATGCCATGGGTCCGCGAATGGGCACGGGGTATTAACGGTTCTCGGTTTTAACATTCGGTTGCATCAATAACGAGCGGCGTAAGCCGCGCCACCCGAAAACCGCGAGCCATCATTTGCGACAACCGCGCCTCGAAAAGGCCACCAAGACCCGTGTGTGCGCCGCTTTAGCGACGAGCATCTTGTCTTTCTGGACCGGCATGTTCTTCCTGCCGTCGATCACGGAAACAGCGGTCGCCAATGGCGATACCCGCACCATTAGCCTCTATCACGCCCATAGGCATGATTCGATCGAGGCGACATATCGCGTCAATGGCCATTATGACACGGCGGTTTTGGAGAAACTGAACTACTTCCTGCGCGATTGGCGCAACGACGATCAAACGAATATGGACCCGCGCCTGTTCGATGTCGTTTGGGAGGTCTATCGCAGCGCCGGCGCGACTGAGCCGATTACCGTTCTCTCCGCCTATCGCTCGCCAGAGACCAATGCGATGTTGCGCCGCCGCTCGCGGGCGGTCGCGGAACATTCGCAGCATATGCTGGGCAAGGCGATGGATACGACCATGCCCGATATGTCGATGGAGCGGCTTCGCGAAATCGGCATGCGCATGCAGCGCGGCGGCGTCGGTTATTATCCGACGGAAAACTTTGTCCATCTGGATGTCGGCAGCGTGCGGCATTGGCCGCGTATGAGCTATGACCAGCTTGCCAGGCTCTTCCCGGATGGCAAAACCGTTCATATTCCTTCAAATGGCCAGCCGCTTCCCGGTTATGAGGAAGCCCGCGCCGAAATTGAGGCCAATGGCGGTACAGCGCCAGCCTATGAGGAGCCTAAATCGAAGGGCTTCTTCGCTTGGCTTTTCGGCAATGGCGGGGAGGATGACGCGGAAGAAGTCGCAGCGGCTTCTATCAGCCGCGCAAGCCAGACGCGTGCCGCGAGCCATGCCGCGGCACCAGCCCATACGGACACTGATTTCGTCGCCTCGGCCAATCCGCCAGCCACGGAAACTCTCGCAGAACGTTATGGTGCGCGGCGCGGCAACGCGGACATAGCGCAAGCAGCGGCGCAGCCTGCGCAAACCAGCCAGCAAGCCGCGAGCTTAGCGCCGGGCACCCGCAAACCTTCCGAGTTGGAAGCCGCCAAACAGGATGACGAAGCCTCTGCGTTTGGAAACGTACTCCCCATTCCGCCTCGGCGCCCCAGCGAACTTATGATCTTAGCCGACGTGCCATTGCCGCCAGCAAGGCCAAGCGCTAACGCCGCTTTTGCCGCGATCCAGCCCAACGAAATGACCGCATCGATCGCACCGGACACGTCGAAAAAGACGCAATCCGCATCGAAACCTGATGTTGTGGCAGCATTGATTTCTACGACAGCACCGGCTCAATCCGCTTCACTTGGACATGCGGCGCTGCCAGCCGTTATTACGCAAGGGCCTGATGGGGGAAAAAACACTCCGGATAACGTTTTGGCCTACGCGCCTTCCGCTGCGTCCCGCTCAGCCATGGCAGCGCCCGCATCATCTTCTCTGGCGCCGCCTTTACCAGGCTTGCGCTCCGCCGCCCTTGGCAAAACGGGCGATGCGGCAACTCAGCATCACAATCGGCAAGCCATCGTTCCAGCCCGGCTCGATGGCAGCAATTTCCGCAGCCTGACAAGCGACACCGCCGCGGAACAAACCCCTTCCCAATCCGTCCTCGGCCCGAGCCTCTATGGTTTGAGAGCCGCGGCTCGCCTCCCGTCTGGTACCTTGTCGAACGGCCTTACGGCCAATTATGTCGCGCGGTTCGCTCGAGCTGCGACGGATCTCGACACCACGCATTTCTCCGGCGCAGCGGTTCAGCCGCTGCCTTCGGCAACCGAAGCGCTTCAGCAAGTGGCGAGATTCTCAAGCTCGCAGAATTAAACACACAGATGTTTTAAAGCGCTGTGAGCGTGAACCCCATCCATTGCGCGGCGAGCAAGGCACATCCGAAAAGCAAAACGCAAAGCGCCGCGGCGACTTCAATAAGACGCCCGAAAACCAAGGCACGCGGTGAGCCCTGACCTGCGTATTTCATTGCCGTCTGCTTAGCAAAAACGGCGAAAGCCGCCAAAGCTCCCGTGGTGACCGCTGTGCCAAGCGACATGGCAAAAGTCGCTCCTATGCCGGTCAGAAACATGTCTTGCGCCAACGCAAAGACCAAAACCAGGATCGCACCCGAACAAGGCCGCGCACCCGCCGTCAGCACTGTTAGGAGAGCTCCTTTCCACACAAAACCTTCATCGAGTTTCGACGGATCGAGCCCATGGAAATGACCGCAATCAGGTCCATGCACATGGTTTTCACCTCCGTCATCCGCGAAGAAAGCCGAAGCGCCGCGACCTATCATTGGTAGAGGTACAGCACCCGCCGCGAAAAACTGTTCGACAGGGGCAGGTCGCAAAGAGCGACAAGCTGTGTAAAAGGCTGCGCCCTTCCGCCAGACCAGGATGATGCCAAGCGCGGCAATCCCAAAATAGCTCGCGGTTTCAAGTATCCCCGCGGCTGCCGTCATGCGTTGCGCGGTCGCATGGAAGATCAAAGCGGCGGCGCTGATCAAACACACGGCGGCAATGCCTTGCAATAAAGCTGCGAGCAGGGAAATAACGAGGCCGCGCCACAAGGCTCTTTCGTTCGAGACCATATAAGACATCACGACGGCTTTGCCGTGGCCAGGCCCCGCGGCATGGAAAACGCCATAGGCGAAACTGACCGCCGCGAGAGACCATCCAGCCGATCCATGCTCCTTCACCGCATGAAGCGCTTGCGTGATCAGCCGGTAGAACGCGCTTTCCTGCGCGATGATCCACGCACCAATCCCGCTCACATTGCCAACCGCGCCTTCATTGGCGCCGATCGCAAAAGGATGATGGCCCTGCGCGAAAGCGCGGCCGCACGTCATTACGATCGCGGCCAATGCGCAGGCTATGAGCATTTGATAGCTGAGAACGATGGATGGACTTTTCCGCAAACATCCGGCCTTTCGATACCACAGCTCTCCGGCAGCGCCCCGCTCTAAGGACATGCGACGATGATTCGATCAGCAAGCTTGACGCCGAAATCAGCGCCCGGCGAGAGCCCGCTGAAAAAGGCTTCGGATAATTTCTTCGTCTCAGATACCTGCAGCGGATTGGCGCCAAGGACGTTCGCGGAACAACCGGAAGGCGCATTGACGAGCGTCACTGGGTTTTTCGCATCGAGAGTGAAGGCGACGAAATAAGTCGGATCATAGACCTGAAGAGAGAAAGCCTTCGGAGCACTGGCCGGATTTACCAAAGGCAAAGTGAACCGCAAGACCACAAGCTTATCGGGGCGCGCCTCAAGCGTGTAATCAACCGGCTTTGCGAAAGTGACCTTGTTGCCCGCTTCCTTGGCATAAGTGAAATCATCAAACTCGGCCAAGGAGTCGATATTGGTTTGCGCGAGCGGCGCAAGTTCCTCCGGCGTTGGCGGCTTGCCATCCTTGCCAAGCCCCTCAGTCGCGAAGGCCGAATACATTTCGTCGAAAACCCAGGTGTTACGGATCGCTTTGACCTGCCCGTTTTGATCGAAAATCACGTCTAGCTGTGCCGTAACCCAGACATGCGGATGCGCGAGGGCCGATTGGGCAAAGACCATCACGAGGGAAGCTATCAAAGCTGGACGCAGTCCTGCCGGCCCCTTTCTCATCACGAATTCTTACCCTTTCTTTCAAACCCTCGCAGCCGAAAGCCTGTGGGCAAAAACCGATCGATTTGAACGAAGCAACTTTGGCCAAAGCGAGGCGGCCCCGCCCTGGACGAACTTAAAAAACGGGACTTCACACTGATTTTAAGATGAAAACTTCGCTCCCAGGCGTAATGGGCCACGAGAATAGGGGAAACCCCTCCCCTGTATGCTATACGCTGCGGAAGCTGGTGATTATAATGAGTGAATGATTGGTTGATCCAAACTAGCCAACCGCCTACCAAGGTGGTGATGCGAGGACACTTTCGACCAAAGCATGCTCTTGAAGCGGGCGCGGCAGGAGGACCAGGATGACGAATGCGGTCGGCAGACCAATCGACATCGCCGGGGGCCTCCCCACTATAACGCTTGGCGACAAATTTGATCTCGCCAAGCAGCAGATTTTTGTGTCCGGGCCGCAAGCTGTCGTCAGGCTTTTGATGATGCAGGCGGAGCTCGACCGCCGTGCCGGGTTGAAAACCGCTGGTTTCGTATCTGGTTATCGCGGCTCGCCGCTCGGCGGTCTCGACCTCAATCTCCAGCGCGCCAAAAAACATCTCGACGCTTACAATATCGTTTTCCAGCCGGGCCTCAATGAAGACCTCGCCGCGACCGCCGTGTGGGGATCTCAGCAGGCAGAGATGCGCGGCGAAGGCCGTTTCGACGGTGTGTTTTCGCTTTGGTACGGCAAAGGACCGGGCGTCGATCGCAGCGGCGATGTTTTGCGCCATGCCAATCTCGCCGGCACCTCGAAATATGGCGGTGCTCTCGCCCTGATGGGCGATGATCATACGGCTGAATCCTCAACCACCGCGCATCAGTCGGAGTTTACGTTCGTTGATGTGATGATGCCGATCCTGTCGCCCGCGGGCGTGCAGGAAATTCTCGATTACGGCCTCTTGGGATTTGCCATGAGCCGTTACACGAGCACATGGGTCGGCATCAAATGTTTGAAGGATACGATTGAATCGACAGCTTCGATCGACGCCTCCTTCGGACGCGTTGTGCCCGTCGTCCCAACGGATTTCATATTGCCGCCAGACGGTCTCAACATAAGGCCGCGTGATGGCGTCCTCGATCAGGAGATCCGCCTGCAGACCGGCAAGCACGATGCGATGCTCGCTTGGCTGCGCGCCAATCTGATCAATCGCGTCATCTTATCTGGCGGGCCGCGTGCCCGCATCGGCGTGATCGCCGCCGGCAAATCCTACCTCGACGTGCGCCAGGCGCTTGATGATCTCGGCATTGACGAAACCAAAGCCAATAATCTCGGTCTTCGTCTTTATAAGATCGGCTGTGTCTGGCCGCTTGAGCCCACGGGTCTGCGTGCATTCGCACAAGGCCTCGATATGATTATCGTCATCGAGGAAAAGCGTTCCCTCATCGAGATGCAGGTTCGCGAACATCTCTATGGCATGAGCGATCAGCCGGTTCTGATCGGTAAGAGAGATGAACAAGGTCAATGGCTCTTTCCGGTCAGCGGCGCGCTCGATCCAAACGATATGGCGATTGCGATCGGATCGCGGCTTCTAAAGTTCACGGCCGATAGCGGTCTTGAAACACGCCTCCGGCAACTCGAAGCCGCGCAAGCAAGGCTCGGGAGCCTGCAGGAGATCGCATCGCGGACACCCTATTTCTGTTCCGGCTGTCCGCATAATCGATCGACCAAGGTTCCAGACGGCATGCGCGCTTATGCGGGCATCGGCTGTCATTACATGGCGCTTTCCATGGACCGGGCGACCGAAGGCTATACGCACATGGGCGGCGAGGGCGCCAATTGGGTTGGCGAGGCTGTCTTTTCGAAACGCCAGCATGTGTTCCAAAATCTCGGCGACGGAACCTATAATCATTCCGGCAGCCTTGCCTTGCGCTTCGCTGTCGCGAGCAAGGTGAACATCACTTTCAAGATCCTCTTTAACGATGCCGTCGCGATGACCGGCGGCCAGCGCCACGAAGGCGGCCTCACGGTCGATATGATCGCACGGCAGGTCGCAGCCGAAGATGTGAATCAAATCGTCGTCGTCACCGACGATCCAAATAAATATGCCCCTTCGACGCACTGGCCAGCCAGCACGTCGATCCGCTCCAGAACCGATCTCGACGATGTGCAGCGCGAGCTCGCAGCGATAGAAGGCACCACCGTTCTGATCTACGATCAAACGTGCGCTTCTGAAAAACGCCGCAGGCGCAAGCGCGGTGAAGAACCCGATCCCGACACGCGCGTCTTCATCAATCCGCTCGTCTGCGAAGGCTGCGGCGATTGCGGCGTCAAATCCAACTGCATCTCGATCCAACCCATCGAGACAGAGTTCGGCCGCAAACGGGCTGTCGATCAATCGAGCTGCAATAAGGATTTTTCGTGCGTCGATGGGTTCTGCCCGGCTTTCGTTTCAATCAGCGGCGCAAAGCTCCGGACGCCCGAGCCTGCCGCCTTTAACAATGCCACCGCTTTGCCTTTGCCAAAAAAGCCCATCCTCACGGACAAGCCCTACGGCATTCTTGTTACAGGCGTCGGCGGCACAGGCGTCGTCACGATCGGTGCGATTCTCGGTATGGCCGCGCATATCGAAGGGAAAGGCTGCGGGGTCATCGACATGGCGGGCCTCGCGCAAAAAGGCGGCGCGGTTTTCAGCCATGTGAAGCTTGCCGCGAAACCGGACAATATTCAAGCGATCCGGGTCGCAGCGGGAAGCGCGGATCTCGTCCTCGGCTGCGATTTTATCGTGTCCGGCTCAACGAAAGTCCTCGCCGCGATACGCAAGGATGAGACGGGCGTTCTGATCAACACGGCGGAAGTCTATCCCGGCGAGATCACACGCGATGCGGATTTCACGCTGCCGTTCGAAGAGATCAAACGCGCAATCAGCCAGGCCGGCGGCAGCCGCACGCATTTCTTCGACGCCAGCCGCATGGCCATTGCCCTTCTCGGCAATTCGATTGGCGCCAATATGATCATGCTGGGCTTTGCCTGGCAGCAGGGCCTCGTCCCGCTGGAAGAAGCCTCGATCTTGCGTGCGATCGAACTCAATGGCGAATCCGTTGGCATGAATCAGGCAGCCTTCGCCTGGGGCCGCAGGCAGGCCGCGGAGCCAGCCGCGGTGGAAGCAGCCATCAAACGCAGACAGAACATTGCCAATCCGCCGCCAGCGACGTCACTCGATGAAGTGATCGAGCGGCGGGTCGAACTTCTCAGAGCCTATGGCGGCCCGGCCTATGTGCGGCGCTTTCTCGCGCTGGTCTCGCATACAGCCGCGATCGAAAGGTCGAAACGTCCTGGCGAAACGGCCCTCACCGAAGCGGTTGCCCGCAATTTCGCTAAATTGCTCGCCATCAAGGATGAATATGAAGTCGCGCGGCTTTATTCGGACGGCACTTTCGCGCGCGAACTGGTTCAGACTTTCGACGGCGACCTCAAGCTAACCTATCATCTTGCACCGCCCATATTGGCCCCCAGGAACAGCAAAGGCCAACCGCTGAAAATCACCGTCGGGCCGTGGATGATCACGGGCTTCAAGCTCCTCGCTTCGCTGCGCGGCCTGCGCAAAATGCCATTCGATATTTTCGGATTCACACGGGAACGCAGAGCTGAACGGGCCTTGATCCGCGATTACGAAGTGCTTCTAACCGAAGTGCTTGCCGGGCTCACCTGCGAAAATCACGGTCTCGCTATCGCCCTGGCTTCGATCCCTGAACACATCCGTGGATATGGCCACGTCAAAATGAAAAATCTGGCCGTTGCGAAGGCTGAGGAAGCGCAACTTTTGGCGCAGTACCGGCAGGGCCTTCAAGCGTTTCCCTCGCAGCCGAGTAGTTAGACCCGCGATACCTCGGCCTTGCGATTGAGCTGAAGCGTGCCGGGAATGAAGGCGTCGAACGCCGCCCAAAATTGCGCGCGGATCGCATCGTTTTCTAAGAGCAGGTCATGCCGCGCATAGGGGATGGTGTAATGCCGCCCAGCTTTCAACCGGCTTGCAAAGCTCTCAATCGCTGGCGTGCTCACCAGCCGGTCAGACCCCGCCGCGAGAATCAAGATCGGCGTCATGATGCGCCGCGCGTAATCAGGTTCTTTGAATTGACGCATCAAGCGGAAGGCGGCATTGACCCAGCCAATCGTCGGATCGCTGATCGCCAAATCCGGCGAGGCGTTTGCGATCGCCGCATAGCGCATGAAGCGCACGGGGTCCGAAGTGAGCACATTGCCTTCGAACGGATAGCGCGTGATGGGCAGCTGGCTGCCGCCTGGAACAAAGGCCCCGCCGAGCCCGATAATATCGAGCGCTTCGACAAGGGCGCGCGTCGCACGGGGAAATCTGAGCCCGCACAGATCGATCATCGGCGCGGTTAGGACCATTCGCTCAAAAACATCCGCGCCGTGACGCGCATGCGCCAGAAGAACGGCGGCGCCCATGGAATGGCCAAGCGCGAACCAGGGTTTTGGACAATAGGCCTCAAGCACCTGACGGCTTAAAGCGGCCAGGTCCCGTTCATAGATCAGGAAATCGTCGATATGACCCTTGAGCGGATTGGCAAGTTCGCGCTCCGACAGGCCCTGACCCCGCATATCCATGATGACAACATTGAAATGCCGGGCACGGAGCTCTTCGATGATTTCGAAATATTTTTCGATGAACTCTCCACGGCCGGTGACGATCGCGACCGTGCCCCGCGGCGCCTCGCTGACCCAGCGCGCAGCGCGCAACTTGAGGCCATCCTGCGCCAAAACCGGCACCATAATCGCCCCTGCCGGAACCGGGTTTTCCGGGATGCCAATCAAATCCATTTTTTTTCAAAAACCCTTCTTGCAAAGGTCCGAAGACCACCCAAATCCATGATAGCGCGGGCCGCTTATGGACGCGCGAAATCAAAGCTTGACTAGGTATTCTTGGTTAAGCGCAGTTTGAGAGACATGGCCGGTCAGACGACGGCGATGGCTTTCAGATGGCCTGGGTGACCAATGCGTCGCGGAGGCCCGCGCTCTTCTAACTTTGCTACGCCCATTTGTTACGTTCAATGGCGTCGCCGAGAAACCAGAGGAATGCTGATCGCAAGCTTGATGTCGCTTCTTAAAGGAGGATATTCATATGCGTCACTTCGATCTTTCTCCGCTTTATCGTTCGACCATCGGATTCGACCGTTTGTTCAACATGATCGATGAAGCCGCCGGGCATGAAACAGCTCCGGCCTATCCGCCCTATAACATAGAGCGAACCGGCGAGAATTCTTACCGGATCAGTGTCGCCGTCGCAGGCTTTTCGGAAGCTGATCTCTCGATCGAAACCAAAGAGCATGGGCTGATGATTCGCGGCTCGAAAGAAGTCCGCAAGGACGGCGAGCAGCCTGCGAAGGAAGTGCTCTATCAAGGCATAGCCGCGCGCTCCTTCGAGCGCCGTTTCCAGCTTGCCGAGCACGTCAAGGTCATGGGCGCCAGCCTTGAGAACGGTTTGCTTCATGTCGATCTCGTGCGTGAGATTCCCGAAGCTGCCAAGCCGCGCCAGATTCCGATCGGCACCTCTGGCCCGAAATTCGTTGAGACTCAGAAGGCGGCTTAAACTCCTGTCGCGTTTGACGGATAAGGGCGCCATTCAGGCGTCCTTATTCACCTTAACTCATTCGCTTCGCCGTGTTTCACTTGCCGCCGCCGGCGGGGCGTGATCTGGCGCTGGTTCAATGGGCGGGCCATTCGCCGCCTTGGCTTGCTCGACGGGCTCCCTTTCTTGAGGCATTCCAGCCTTGCCGGATTGATCCGGCTTTGCCTCAGTCCCTCTTGGCGGCGGACGCAGCTTTTTCACCGGTCCCAAAGCCGTGTTTTCGAGAAGATGTCCGTCATGCGCGTCGTAGACGAGCCGGCGGCGCACCGACTTTGCGTCCTCAACTTCGGCAAGATAAATATTGCCCTTATGCCGGGGCGGCGCGATCAGCTTTAACCCGGCCTCACGAATCCGCTGCTTGATCAGTTCGAGAGGGACAGACGCCGTTTGTTTCGGACTTGCGTTCTGATAGCCGGGCTCGCGATCAGCACTTGTGCCGGGAGGAGGCCCCGCTTCCGGACCTTCGTCATCGGCATCATAGGGTGACGGTCCGCTATAAGGAGCAGGCTCAGGACCATAATAAGGGTTTCCATAATACGGCCCGCCATAGGGTCCGCCGTAATAGGGGCCCCAGCCGCGTCCATAATATTGGGCCTGCGCGGCGATGGGAAAACCGGCGGCAAGGCCAAGACTTAAAGCCAAAGCCATCCTGCCAAGGCCGGGGCTGATCCATTTCAAAGGAGATGTGGCGGTGATCGGCTGCATCAGAAGAACTCCACGCTTTCCTCGCTGCCTTTTCAGGCCGGGTTCAAAGCGAACGTCGCTTCGGAATAAGGCGGCGATAAGACAATCTATTTACGCGCTACGCCGATGAATCGCTCAATATCCGCAGCTGTGGTTTCAAAAGACGTCACAAGACGGATAAAGACCTCGTTCTCGACCGGCGGGTTTTTATTTTCCGGAAAGTCGCGAAGGCTCCAATCATAATAGCGCGCGCCAGCGGCTTTCAAAGTTTCATCCAGCGCGCGCGGAATGATGGCAAAGATCTCATTGGCGCAGGCAGCCCATGGCAGCCGGACGCCTGGCACTTTGGCGAATTCCGCTGCGAGACGCGCCGCATGTCCATTCGCGATTTGAGCCAGATCGAGCCAAAGGCCGCCGTCGAGATAGGCGCACATTTGCGCACCCAGGAAACGGCCCTTCGAGATCGTATGCCCGGCGCGTTTGCGTTGAAACCCGAATGCTTGCGCCAGAGCTGGATCGAAAAAAATCACCGCTTCGCAAGCCAAGGCGCCATTTTTCGTCGCACCCAGCGACAAGACATCGATGCCCGCCTGCCAGCTCATCGCCGCTGGACTGAGATTTTGCGAAACGAGCGCATTGGCGAAACGGGCACCGTCCATATGGACCTTGAGCCCAGCCTGATGCGCGATGGAAGACAGTTCAGCGATTTCTTCGCATGTGTAGGCAGTTCCGGCCTCGGTCAATTGCGAAAGCGAGAGAACGGCCGGCTGCACCTGCTTGACCGGGCCGCTTGGAAAAGAAGCCAAAGTGGCTTTCAAATACGCCGCGGCGATTTTTCCGGCAAAGCCGCGAATGCCAACGATCTTGGCACCGGCTGTGAACATTTCCGGCGCGCCGCATTCATCCTCGCTGACATGCGCGTTTTCCTGACAGAAGACCGCGCCCCATGGGGGACAGAGCGCACCAAGCGCCAAAGCATTGGCAGCAGTCCCGGTGGCGACAAGAAAGATGGCGGCCTCATGCTCGAAAACCGCTGTGAGCTTCTCCGCAGCCTTGATCGAAAAAGGATCTTCGCCGTAAGAAGGCACCGCCCCAGAATTGGCAGCAACGATGGCCTCAAGGATTTTGGGGTGCGCCCCGCATGTATTGTCGCTTGTAAAATCCATGTCTTGCGAGATCCTATTATACTCCGCTTTCTCACCAGACGTGACGAATACAAGCACTTTTAACTTCGCGCTTTTTAGCTGATCGATTGAGCTTTGGAGTTTTTACCTGAAGAGAACAAACGTTTAAGCATCCGTCGCTTCCTTAATATCGATTTCAAAGCGCTTTCCAAGCACGCTCATCGCCGCCTCCAATTGTTCAGGCCGCGAATGATGATCCAATCGGAAGAGCCGGTCGACGGATTCACGCTTCCAATTGAGACGCCTTGAAAGTTCAGCTCTGGTCAAATTTTCTTTGCGAAGCGCAAGGTATAAAGCAAGCTTCATTGACGTCAGCACCGGGAGATCGACCCGCCATTTCATCTTGGATTTCGGTGCCGCAACCGGAATATCATCCCCGTCATCGATCATGCTCGCTATAGCCGTCTCGATAGCGTCCAATGCGTGCTGTTGCGCGGAGGTTTCATCCTCGCCAAAGGTCGCAACAATCGGAAGAAGCGGACAAGTGACGAGGAAAGTGCCATTGTCGTCTGGCGTTAGCTCAATCGGATAGGAAAACATCATTTCAATCCAAGTTGCCGCTTGATGGCGTTGACGAGCCCCGTGCCAAGTTCTTTACGCCCCCTGTGGATGGGAAGCTCAGACTTTTTATCGCCATAACGCACGATGAGATGACCGGAACCGCTCTTTTTGCTTTCAAATGTGCAGCCTTGAGCGGCAAGCCATTTTTTAAGCTCCTGCGCATTCATGGGATGGAATTAATGCACATTCGCGCTAAGATCAACATAAGTGTGGAACACTCCTATCCTGGCACGGAAGCCTGAAGGCTCGGCTAAGACACCGGCCGCTCTGGCCGATGGACAGAGCCAAAGCGCCGAGTTCCTGCTTGTAGAACCCTCTCAAATCTGCAATCTTCGGGCTTGATAGGACAGCTTTACTGACCATTTAATTGAAGACCGGGGCGCGTATTGTTCCGGCGACTGGGAGCCCAAGGATGAGCAGCGTCGAGCAAGGGAAGCAGCACGAGCAAAGCCTTAATCAGGCACCGCTGCAAAAACCCATGGCCGAGGCGCCGCGCCAGCCGCTTCCTTTCATGGCCGGTCTCGACCCGAACCTGCCCTCGGCCCAAGGCCTTTACGCGCCGCAAAACGAGCATGACGCCTGCGGCGTCGGTTTCGTCGCCGACATGCACGACCGCAAAAGCCATGAGATCATCGAGATGGGTCTTAAGATCCTGCTCAATCTCGATCATCGCGGCGCGGTCGGTGCCGATCCCAAAGCTGGTGACGGTTGCGGGATGCTCGTTCAGATCCCGCATCGTTTCTTTGAGGCCAAGGCAGCGGAACTCGGCTTTAAGCTTCCGGCACCCGGAAAATATGCCGTCGGCAATTTGTTTTTGCCGCGCAATTCTGAGGGCGCGAAGATGATCGAAGCGATCGTTGAACGCGTGACCGCTGAGGAAGGCCTGAGCTTTCTCGGCTGGCGTGACGTGCCGGTCGAGTCATCGGGGCTTGGCGAAAGCGTCAAGCCAACCGAGCCCAAGATCCGGCAGATTTTCATCGCAAGCGGCGATCATATCGCCGATCAAGAGACGTTCGAGCGGCGGCTTTACATCCTGCGCAAAGCGATCTCGAACAGCATCTATAATCTGCATGACCGGCAGCACACGCGCGGCTTTTACGCCGTGTCTTTGTCGTCGCGCACGATCGTCTATAAAGGCCTTCTGCTTGCCACGCAGCTTGGCGATTATTTCAAGGATCTCGCCGATCCTCTGTTTGAATCCGCGCTCTCGCTCGTGCATCAGCGCTTTTCGACCAATACATTTCCGACCTGGTCGCTGGCGCATCCCTATCGCATGGTCGCGCATAATGGCGAGATCAACACCTTGCGCGGCAATGTCAATTGGATGGCGGCCCGGCAAGCCTCGGTTGCCTCCGGCCTCTTCGGCAATGATATTTCGAAGCTCTGGCCGATTTCCTATGAGGGTCAGTCGGACACTGCTTGTTTCGATAATGCGCTCGAATTTCTCGTGCAGGGCGGCTATTCGCTCGCACACGCCATGATGATGCTCATTCCGGAAGCCTGGTCCGGCAATCAGCTCATGGATGAAGCGCGCCGGGCCTTCTACGAATATCACGCCGCCTTGATGGAGCCGTGGGACGGTCCGGCCGCCGTCGCCTTTACCGATGGCCGTCAGATTGGCGCGACACTCGACCGTAACGGCTTGCGTCCAGCTCGCTATCTCGTCACCGATGACGGGCTTGTCGTCATGGCCTCGGAAGCCGGTGTGCTGCCGATCCCGGAAGAAAAGATCGTCACCAAATGGCGCCTTCAGCCAGGACGCATGCTGCTCGTCGATTTGGAGCAGGGCCGCATCATCTCGGACGACGAGATGAAGCATCAGCTCGCGACCTCGCACCCTTACGCCGAATGGCTTGCGCGCACGCAGATCAAACTGGAAGAGCAAAAGCCAGTCGAGCCGCGCGCGGCGCGCAGCGACGTCTCGCTGCTCGACCGTCAGCAGGCCTTCGGCTACACACATGAAGACCTCTATCTTTTGATGTCGCCAATGGCCGTTACCGGTCAGGAGGCGGTCGGCTCGATGGGAACCGATACGCCAATCTCGGCGCTCTCGTCCAAAACGAAGCTGCTTTACACCTATTTCAAACAGAATTTCGCACAGGTCACGAATCCGCCGATCGACCCGATCCGCGAAGAGCTCGTGATGAGCCTCGTCTCCTTCATCGGGCCGCGGCCAAATATTCTCGATCATGAAGGCAGCTCGAAGAAGAAGCGCCTCGAGGTCCGCCAGCCGATTTTGACGAATGGCGATCTCGACAAGATCCGCTCCATCGGAACCTTTGAAGATTCCTTTGACACGAAGACTCTTGACACAACCTATGCGACGGAAACCGGCGCCGCGGGCATGGCTGAGGCGCTGACGCGGCTTTGCGATCGCGCCGATCAAGCCGTCCAAGGCGGCTATAACATCATCATCCTCACCGACCGCCTCGTCGGGCCGGA
>Ga0116226_10000552_pt1 | contig 32031 bp, 27 predicted proteins | sample S1TSphfallax_FD_89692 | JGI IMG/M metagenome (GOLD analysis project Ga0116226, IMG submission 89692) | Host-associated microbial communities from peat moss isolated from Minnesota, USA - S1T2_Fa - Sphagnum fallax MG | ecosystem: Host-associated > Plants > Peat moss > Unclassified | place: USA...
CGAGGTGACATCCCGGCTGCGCACTTTCTTTCAGGTTTAACAGGCACCGGGGCGCCGCCGGCCGTGCATTGTCAGCTTTTTACACCAGCCTATGATTATCATTACCTACTCTGACATCACGGCCAGCAGCGTCGTTTCGAGTCTCGGCGCACCGGAATACAGTTACTACTTTGTGCTCAAGGAGTTCCGTCCCTTGCTCGAGGAGCTGGGTATCGTCGTGACAGTGACCGACCCCGCACGCGAGGTCGACGCGATATATCGGAATGCGCGTGCGCACGGACAGCCTTGTATTTTTCTGTCCTTTTCTCCGCCGCATAAGACGGAAATCAATCTGGCATGCCCGACGATTGCGTTGTTTGCGTGGGAGTTCAACACCCTGCCGAACGAAGTCTGGTTCAATGAACCCCGCCACGATTGGACCATGGTGCTGAAACAGTTGGGTTGTGCTGTCACGCACTCTGAATTCATGGTCCGTACCGTGCGCCAGGCGATGGGCGCCGACTATCCCATCGTGTCACTGCCGGCACCGGTCTGGGACCGTTTTGCGGGGCGCTACGATGCGCTTGCAGACGTGCAGCGCAACGTGACTGAAATCGAAGTGGAAGGCGGCGTGATTGATCTGCGCGAGTTTGATGTCACACCCTACGCCCCCGCCTTGCGACACGAACCCAAGCCCAATCTGGTAGGGCAGTTGAAATCGGCGGGCGCGCAAGCCATTCGGCACATACGCCTGGAGGGAGTCGTCTACGTCTCGGTGTTCAATCCGTATGACGGGCGCAAGAATTGGTTCGACATGATCTGCGCGTTTTGCTGGGCATTTCGCGACGTAGAAGATGCCACGCTGGTTCTCAAGCTCACCCATGCCGACTTGCAGCCCATGTTGGATGTGATGCTGGAGAATCTTTACAAGCTCACGCCGTATCGCTGCCGGGTGATCATTCTGTATTCGTTCCTGAGCGAGGCCGCTTATGAAAAGCTGGTTGCCGCGACCACTTACGTGGTCAATACCTCCCATGGCGAGGGCCAGTGTCTGCCTTTGATGGAATTCATGTCGAGCGGCAAGCCGGCGGTCGCACCTCTGCACACTGCGATGCTCGACTACCTCGATGCCGACAACGCATTTTTGATCGATAGCCAGACCGAGCCGACGCACTGGCCGCACGATCCGCGCCAAGCGTATCGTACCTTGCGTTACCGGGTCGATTGGGGCAGCTTGCTTGAGGCCTACCGCGCAAGCTATCGCGTCGCCAAGGAAGAGCCCGCACGTTATGCGGCGATGGCGCGCCACGCGGTGCAGAAGTTGGAAGGGCACTGCTCACGGGCCCAAATCAAACGGCGGTTGGTGGAATTCCTGGCGACTCAGTTCGATTTGCCTCTGCACCGTGAGGTGCCGAAGTCTGTCGATGCCGAGCCGGTCACGCTGGTCCAGGCCCAGTGAAACCGAGCGTAGCGGGTTTGCGGCAGCGGGCGAGGGCGTGTCGCGCGGCAGCGCTATGAGTGACGCTACGCTGTCATGCCAGGCGCGCACAGGGTCCAGACGCATCGCCGAGATCGAGGTGTTGCGCGGCATCGCGGTGCTCTGCGTGGTGGCGCAGCACTGGGATAACCTGCTGCCGCACACGACGCCTGTGCTGGCATCGATCTTGAGCATGCTGCACGGCTGGTTCGGCGTCGACCTGTTCTTCGCGATTTCCGGCTTTGTGATCGCGCGCCAGTTGTTGCCGACGCTGAGCCAGGCGCGCAGCGGGGTACTGTTCTGGCGTGAGACCCGCCAATTCTGGATACGGCGCGCCTTCCGCTTGCTGCCTTCGGCCTGGTTGTGGCTGCTCATCATGGTGGTAGCCAGCGTAGGCTTCAATCGCACGGGCCTGTTTGGCTCGTTGCATGCCAATCTGGCGGCACTGGCGGCGGGGATGCTGGACTACGCAAACTTTCGCTTTGCCGATAGCTTTGGCCGTTACGAATACGGCGCCAGCTTTGTGTACTGGAGCTTGTCGCTGGAGGAGCAGTTCTACCTGCTGCTGCCGATACTGGTCTTGCTGTTCCGTTCACGCTTGCCCTGGGTGCTCGGACTCGCGACCCTGATACAGCTGATGCTCTGGCGGCACACGCCGTTGCTGATGGTGGTGCGCACCGATGCGCTGATGTTGGGCGTGTTGTTGGCGCTGGCCGAGCGCCACACACGCTACGCTGCGCTGCAGCCGCTCTGCTTGGGACGCTACGCCGTGATGCGCTGGAGCGTGTTGGCGGCCCTGTTCGCTTGCATGTGGTTGCTCAGCAGCGAAGCTTGGGCCTGGTTCCGCTTTCACCTTGGCATGATTGCATTATGCGGTGCCACCCTGGTCTGGCTGGCATCGTATGACGCCGGCTATATTGTCCGGCAACCCTGGATCAAACGCATTTTGCTGTATGTCGGCGCACGCTCGTATGCGATCTATCTGATCCACGTGCCAGCGATGTTTGCCTGTCGCGAACTGTTGGCGCGTGTCTGGCCTCATGCCGATCCTGCTTCGTGGGCCGTGGCCTTGAGCTTGAGCGTGATGATGCTGGCTGTATTGTTGATCTGCAGCGAATTGAACTATCGTTGGGTCGAGATGCCCTTGCGCGCCTACGGCGCGCGCCTGGGCCGGGCGCCAGGCAAAACGGAGGGCGCGTATCCCGCGCGCCCCTTAGCGGTGCGCCCGAGCCCCGATCTTTGAGCGGGGCCCGGTATCGTCAGCGGCGCTGCAACACGTCCGCGATCGATGCTGCGACGTAGTCGATGTTGCGGTCGTTCAGACCGGCCACGCACATGCGCCCCGAGCGCACCAGATAGACACCCTTTTCCTCGCGCAGCAGATCGACTTCCGACGCGCTGATGCCGGTGTAGCTGAACATGCCGCGCTGGGTGACGAAGTAATCCCAGGACATGCCCGGCAAACGCTCCGTCAGCACCTGCTTGAGCTTGCCGCGCATGCTCTTGATCCGCTCGCGCATGGTTTTCACCTCGTCGGCCCACAGCGCGGCCAGCGTGCTGTCGTTCAATACCGTCGACACCAGTTGGGCGCCGAACAACACCGGGCTCGAGTAGATCCGGCGCACTGCGGCCTTCAACTGGCCCAGCACCAGAGTGGCTTCATGCTGGGTCGGGCACACGACCGACAGGCCGCCAACGCGCTCGCCATAGAGTGAGAAATTCTTGGAAAACGAATTGCTGACGAAGAAGGACAGGCCGGCGTCCGCCATCGCGCGGATGGCCCATGCGTCTTCTTCCAGGCCGTCGCCGAAACCTTGATAGGCCATGTCCATAAACGGTATCAGCTTGCGGCTCGCGGCCACACGGATGATTTCCTGCCAGTGTTCGCGCGACAGATCAATCCCGGTCGGATTGTGGCAGCACGGTTGCAGCAGGACGATGCTGTGCTCGGGCAGGGTCTCGAAGGTCGCGATCATTTCGTCGAACTTCAGGCCGTTGGTCTTCTCGTCATAGTAGGGGTAGCTGTTGACCGTGATGCCGGCTGCCGCGAACAGGGCGCGATGGTTGTCCCAGGTCGGGTCGCTGACCCACACGGCGCTGTGCGGGAAATAGCTTTTCAGGAAATCGGCGGCGACACGGATGGCCGCCGAGCCGCCCAATGACTGAATCGTGGCGATACGCTGCTGGCGCAGGGCGTCGCTGTTCGCGCCAAACACCAGTTTCTGCACCGCTTCACGGTATTGCGCCATCCCTTCCATCGACAAATAAGTGTGCGGCGCGCGTTGCTCGTGCACGCGATCGGCGGCCTGACGCACGCTGCCCAGCACCGGGATCTTGCCGTTTTCGTCGTAATAGAGGCCGATACTCAGATTGACCTTGTGCTCGCGCGGGTCGGTTTGGAAGGATTCGAGCAGCGACAGGATGGGGTCGCCCGCATAAAGATCGACATGTTCAAACATGGTATGACGTTCCGAAAAGAAGAAAAAACCAGCCAAAAACAGGCAGCAAAGCCCAATACAGATGCGATGTGCGCCCTGATTAAGCCCCGGACGCAGTGCTCGCGGACGGTGCCGCGCCGGGCTGAAGAAGCGGCGCTAGATACGGGTGCGCAATCCCCACAATTCTGGAAACAGTACCACATCGAGCATCTTGCGCAGGTAACTGACGCCGGCGGTGCCGCCCGTGCCACGCTTGAAACCGATCACGCGCTCGACCGTGGTGACGTGGCGAAAGCGCCATAGGCGGAAGGCGTCTTCCAGATCGACCAGTTTTTCCGCCAGCGCGTACACATCCCACCAGTGTGCCGGGTCGCGATAAGCGGCCATCCAGGCCAGTTCGACCGACTCATCGTATTCGGTGGCCAGTTGGACGTCGCGCGTCAGCCGCGCAGGCGCGATCGGCAGTCCGCGCCGCGCCAGAAATTGAATCGCATCCTCATATAGCGAGGGGCTCTCATAGGAGGCCAGCACGGCCTGGTGGCGCTGTGGATGGTGGACATGCGGTTGCAGCATGGTCGGATTCTTGTTGCCGAGCAGGAATTCGATTTGCCGGTATTGGTAAGACTGGAATCCGGATGACATGCCCAGCGATGGGCGCATGGCGGCGTATTCCGACGGCGTCATGGTCGACAGCACGGTCCACGCCTGCACCAGTTGTTCCATGATGCGCGAGACCCGAGCCAACATCTTCAGCGCATCGCCGACGTGGTCCGCACGCAACTGCTGCTGTGCCGCCGTCAGCTCGTGCAACGCCAGCTTCATCCACAGTTCGCTGGTCTGATGCTGGATGATGAACAGCATCTCGTTATGGTCGTGGCTGCGCGGATGCTGGGCGGTCAGGATGGCGTCCAGGCCGAGATAGTCACCATAGTCCATTGCCTGCGAAAAGTTCATCTGGGCATTGTGCCAACCAGCATGCAAAGTGGTGCTGGCAGCGGGGTTCGGATCTGGATGGCTCATAGGCGTCTCAAAATGTGGCGAGGCAGGAGGTATCGGAGCGCTGGCCTGGCCGCGCGGCTAGCTCTGCTGGCGGGCCGCGGCCGGCAGAGGACGTAATACTGCGCGCACCGGGCTGGCATCCAGGGTCGCAAAGCGTAACGGCAGCGCCAGCAGTTCGTAGTCACCGGGCGCGGCCTCGTCGAGCACCAGACCTTCCAGGATGGCCATACGCTGGCGCTCAACCGCATGGTGGGCATCCATGGTTTTGGATTCCTGTGGATCGATCGAGGGCGTATCGATGCCAATCAGACGCACGCCCAGGCTGCCCAGCAGATCGATGGTGGCCGGCGCGATGGCACAAAACTGGCTGTCCCAGGTGCTCTGGGGCGCTTGACGATAGGTGCGCAGCAAGACGCGCGGCGGCAGATGCGTCAGCGCATGGGCAATATGTTCGGGTAACACCAGCGGATGAGCGCCGATGCAGTGGATCACGCGGGCCGCGCCGATGTAGTAGTCGAGCGGTACTGCACCGATCGCTACGCCATCCTTGCCATAGTGACTGGGTGCATCGGCGTGCGCGCCGGTGTGAGGGGACAGCGTGATGCGGCCGACGTTGACCGGGCAGTGCGCATCGATCGTCCAGACGGCTTCTTGCTGAAACGGGGTATCGCCCGGCCAGGTCGGGGTTGCGGGAGACAGCGCGGGGCTGATGTCGAGCAGCTGGGTCATGGTGGCGGCAGGGTGGCGAGGCGCAAGATCGATGTCAAACCAGCTCTTATGTTAGCCAAATGGCCTTAGAATAGGCTTGCGTATTAAAGCGTGAAATCGATAATTCGTCGAATGATCTGCGTCATGCAAGTGTTTTTTTGAAAGGATATGCGGCATGCAGCTCGATGCAACAGATTTACGGATACTTCGGCAGTTGGAGCGCAACGGCAAGATCACCAACCAGGATCTGGCGGCGCAAGTGGCGCTGTCACCGTCTGCCTGTCTGCGGCGCGTGAAACTGCTGGAGGAGGCTGGCGTGATCGCGGGCTACCGCTGCACCCTGGATCCTGCCAGGATCGGTTTGGAAGTCGAAGCCATCGTGCAGATCACCATGCGCCACGATGTCGAACATTGGCATGAGCGCTTTGTCGAAGCCATGCAGCGCTGGCCTGAAGTGCAAAGCGCCTGCATCGTGACCGGCACCTCCAACTATATGTTGACGGTGCGCGCGCGCGATCTGGCCCATTACTCGGACTTTATCGTCAATCACCTGTATCGGGCGCCCGGCGTGATGGGCATCAGTTCCAACATTGTCCTCGGCGCGTTGAAGCAGCAGACTTCCGTGCTGGACTTGGTGGACGTGAGCGTGCCGTAGATGGGAGCTGTTGACCGGGCTTGTGATGGCGCCAGGGACCCGGTTGTGCGCTCAGCTCAAGATTCCGCCTCGGCCTCGTTCTCGCCGGCTATGCGCCAGGGCGCAAAAGGATCTTCCAGCTTGGCCTCACCTCGGCGCCAAGCTTGCAATTCGCTGTCGTCGAGCAGGCAATCATCAAGGTGCGCGGTCAGCGCCGCCTGATCCATCTCGCGGCCGATCAGGACCAACTCCTGACGCCTGTCGCCGAATTCGGCATCCCATTCCGCTTGGATGGCCGCGCGACCATCATCGGGCCAGCTCGAGGGCGGGACGGCTGCCCACCATAGTCCCGCCGCTTCGTGGCGGGCAACGGCGCCCGCTTGCGACCACGTCGCGGCAAAATCGGGTCGCGTCGCAAGCCAGAAATAGCCCTTGGAGCGAATCACGCCCGGCCAGGTCTGATGTATCCACTGCCACCAGCGCTGCGGGTGAAACGGTCGACGCGCACGATAAACGAAGCTGTGGATACCGTAGGTTTCCGCTTCGGAGTGGACCTCGCCACGCAAGGTCTGGAGCCAACCCGGCGCCGCAGCGGCGGCATCGAAATCGAAGCGGCCGGTGTTCAGTACCTGATCAAGGGCGATCCGGCCGAACTGCGCATGCACGATATGCGCGCGCGGATTGAGCGCGTGCAGGATATGTTCGAGTTGCTGCAGTGATTCGGCATCGACCAGATCCGTTTTGTTCAACACCAGCACGTCGCAGAATTCGATCTGCTCGACCAGCAGATCGACCACGGTGCGATCGTCCAGGCCCAATGTGTCGACATCTTCGGTGTCATGCGCGTCACCCGCCAACAGCGCGCCGCGCTCAAGCAGGCTGTCTTGTGAGGCGTAGTCGCGCAGGAAATTCAAGGCATCAACGACCGTGACCATGGTGTCGAGGCGGGCCAGTTGGCTCAGGCTGCAGCCATCCTCGTCTGTGAAGGTGAACGTTTCGGCCACCGGCAACGGTTCGGAAATACCGGTCGATTCGATCAACAGATAGTCGAAGCGGCCCGCTTGCGCGAGACGCCGCACTTCGATCAACAGATCCTCGCGCAGCGTGCAGCAGATACAGCCGTTGCTCATTTCCACCAGCTGCTCATCGGTGCGCGACAGGGCGCTGCCTTCATGTATCAGGCGCGCATCGATGTTGACCTCGGACATGTCATTGACGATCACGGCGACGCGCAAGCCCTCGCGATTGTTGAGGATGTGATTGAGCAGCGTGGTCTTGCCGGCGCCGAGAAAGCCCGATAACACGGTCACAGGAAGAGCGGGCAGGGTGAGCATCGGTGGACTCCTGAAGCGGATGACGCGGCGGCAATGGGGATGAGAATTTGAAATGTTATAATATAACAAATTGGGTGGCAAGGTTTCTGTGGCGTGGTCGATGGCGGATGGCACTCGCGCACTTCACGTTGCACACATCGCACGCGTGGTCCATGTCGCGCTCAACCCAGCGACGTGTGCAGCGATCAGGCCGGGTTGCGCGCCCACTTCTCGCGTCAGGCGGTTTGCAGAGGCAGGCTCCAAGTAACGCCACGAGATTGCATCAATTTTTACGCTCACGCGCTAAATTTGCCGCAGACTAGCGCTCAACCCCATTGCAGAATAAGGCATTGCTCGGGTATGCTCGCAACGCGACCATTTGGTCGTGTACGTTTAACCGAGTGGAGCAGAGCACATGAACAAGGGTGAACTCGTCGAGGCCCTCGCAAAAGAAACCGGCTTGACCGCCGGTAAAGCTGGTGACGCACTGAACGCGTTGATCGATATCATCACGAAGGCCGTGACGAAAGGTGAAACCGTTCAAATTACGGGCTTTGGCAGCTTTTCTTTCACGAAACGCGCAGCACGCAAAGGCCGTAACCCTGCGACTGGTGAAGTCATCAAGATCGCTGCTTCGAAGGCTGTTCGCTTCAGCGCCGGTCAGACCTTCAAGAACGCAGTGAACAAGAAGAAATAAAAAAAAGCCCGCACCTATTGGTCGGGCATTTTTTTATCTCGGTGTGTCCTCAAGACGCGCCGGACGGACCGGGCATCTGCGGCTGATGCCCGGTCGTGTCGAGTGAGCCATATCGCCTCGACTTGCCGTTGCTGTCGGCTACGCCAACCGGCTGACCCTGTGTTGACAGCCGGTCTCACACTCACACTCACACTCAGGCTTGGTCGCGCTTCAAGGTGCGGCTGTACTTGCTGAGGATGGGTACCATCTGCGCAAAGATCTTGGGGTTGCCCGCGGCAATTTCGCCGACGTGCAGGAACTCCGACTCCCCGCTGTAATTGCCGACCAGACCCCCCGCTTCGCTGATCAACAGGCTGCCGGCCGCCATATCCCATGGGCTCAGACCTTGCTCGAAGAAACCATCGAGGCGGCCCGCTGCCACGTTGGCCAGATCGAGCGCCGCTGCGCCAGGACGGCGCAGCCCGGCGCAAGCCTGAGTCATGTCCTTGAACAGCGTGCTGTAGGCATCGATGCCGTCGGTTTCGCGGAACGGAAAGCCGGTGCCGATCAGGCCGTCGGCCAGACGATCGCGGCGGCCGACACGGATGCGGCGTTCGTTCAGGAACGCGCCGCTGCCGCGCGAGGCGGTGTACAGGTCATTGCGGGTCGGGTCGTAGACCACGGCTTGGGTGACTTGCCCCTTGTGGGCGAGGGCAATCGATACGCAGTAGTACTGGAAGCCGTGAATAAAATTGGTGGTTCCGTCGAGCGGGTCGATGATCCATTGATAATCGGATTCGCGCCCCGAATCGCCCGATTCTTCGGCCAGGATCGCATGATCGGGATAGGCGGTGACCAGCGTTTCGATGATCGCGGCTTCAGCGGCCTTGTCGACTTCGGTGACGAAATCGTTGTGCTGCTTCTTGCTGACTTTCAGCAAGTCGAGATCGAGCGAAGCGCGATTGATGATCTGGCCGGCGCGGCGTGCGGCCTTGACCGCGATGTTCAGCATGGGATGCATGTCGGATCCTTGTTCGATGGCGTAGGGCGTGCCGCGCGCTGTGACGGCGCAGGCCGGTGCACCGGCATTGCGCGCATACGCACAGCGTTCGACGGAAATAAATTGAATAAGAGCGGACGGCGCAGCAAGCTGCGTCGTGACCGTCGCGGGCGGTGGGTGAGTGGGGCGACCCCACCCGCACCGAGGCGGCTGCGCAAAGCGCAATAGGCGGTATTTTAGCCGACTCGGCCGTGGCCTGCCCGATCTATTTGCGCACGGCTGCCTGCGCGCACCGGCGGCGCGTTACTATAACGGCTGGCATCCTCGCTTAATCGGGCGCCGGCGCGCGCATCCGCGCCTGGCCGGCGCTGTTACTGAAATCGACCCGGCTTTGACTCAGTCCAACGTATTCCCATCCCATTCCGTCCCGGATACCCCCATGTCCGATCCGTTTGCCTTGACCCGCTTTGTGCTGGTCGAGCCCAGCCATCCCGGCAATGTCGGGGCGGCGGCGCGCGCCCTTAAAACCATGGGTTTCTCCGGCCTCACGCTGGTGCGCCCACGCGTATCCGATGTATTGCGCGATCCCGAAGCGGTCGCGATGGCGAGCGGTGCCGATGACGTGTTGGCTGCCGCGCACATTGTCGACAGCCTGGATCAGGCGCTGGTGGGTATTCAATGGTCGGTGGCCCTGTCCGCACGTCCGCGCGAATACGGCCCGCCTTTGCTCGAACCGCGCGCCGCTGCGCTCAAGGCCGCCAGTCTGCAAGCGCAAGTCAGCGGTATCGCGATGGTGTTCGGCAACGAACGCACCGGCCTGGCCAATGAAGACGTCGAGCGCTGCCGGGCGATCGCCCACATTCCGGCCAATCCCGTGTATTCGTCGTTGAATCTGGCGCAAGCCATCCAGGTGATCGCTTACGAATTACGCATTGCGTATCTGGCCAGCGTCGGTAACGTGACGGATGCCACTGCCAGCGACCCCGTGACCGCGGCCAACAAAGCCGGGGCGATTCTCGCGACCAGCGATGAAATCGAAGGGATGTTCACGCATCTGGAGCAGGCCCTGAGCGCACTCGATTTCTTCGATCCGGCTAATCCACGCAAGCTGCAATCGCGCCTGCGCGGTTTGTTCGCGCGTACCGATCTGGAGCGCGAGGAAGTCAATATCCTGCGTGGCATCGCCAAGCACATCCTGCTCAAAGTGCGGGACTGAGGCAGGCGCGCAACGATCGACGCGCAGCGTGCGTAGCGCCCTATCGACATCAGGGGCTTTCGTGCTGCGCCGTGCGATCAAGCGTAAAACCCCATACAATGGCTTGCGCTCAGCGTCACGCTGACGGTGCCAGCGCTTCCGTCGCATCGCGACGGGCTGGTGCCTTGCTCGTACTCGACCTTACTGACTCCATGTTCTCTAGACTTCGCGAAGATATTGCCGCCATCCGTCAAAAGGATCCCGCCGCTCGCAGCGGTTGGGAGGTATTGACTTGTTATCCTGGCTTGCAGGCAGTCATGATCTACCGCTTCGCGCATCTGTGCTGGCGTGCCGATCTGAAGTGGCTGGGACGCTTTGTGTCGCATCTGGGGCGTTTTTTTACCGGTATCGAAATTCATCCCGGCGCGACCATAGGCCGGCGCGTTTTCATCGATCACGGCATGGGTGTCGTGATAGGCGAAACCGCTGAAGTGGGCGACGACTGCACCATCTATCAAGGTGTGACCCTGGGCGGCACGTCGCTGGCGCGGGGCGCGAAGCGCCATCCTACGCTGGCCCGAGGCGTGATCGTTGGCGCCGGGGCTCAGGTGCTGGGCGGCTTCACCGTGGGGGAGGGGGCAAAGATCGGTTCGAATGCGGTGGTGGTCAAGCCGGTGCCGGCTGGCGCCACGGCGGTCGGCAATCCGGCGCGTGTGATCGTCGGCACGGCTGCGGTGGGCGACACGCAGCAGAAGGATGCTGCGGCACGCCAATTTTCCGCCTACGGCATCACGCCCAATGCGGACGACCCGGTGTCGCTGGCCATCCATGGCCTGATCGATCACGCCGCAGGACAGTCGCGCCAGATCGAAGAAATGGTCGCCGCGCTGGAGCGCTTAGGGGCGCATCTCGAACAGTTGCAGGAAGAAAGCTGCGATCTCGCGCGACTGCGCAAGCTGGGTCAGGAACTACAAGACAAATAAGCTGGCGTCTGCCGCTCAGTCGGGCCAGGGCAGGCAGGTGATCGTATGCATGTCCACGCGTAAATAGCCGCCGCGCAGCCGCCCGTGATCCATCTCCCAATCGGGCAACACCCAGCGTTCCCCGCCGGCCTCACGATGCCGCGCAGGGCGATGGGTATGGCCGTGCACCTGTATCGAACATGCGCCAGCTCGGAACAAGGCGTTAACTGCCTCTGTCGTCACGTCCCACGCCGGATTGTATGACTGTGTCGGCGGCGGACGCTGGCGCAGTTTGCGCGCCAGCGCCAGGCGCCAGGCCAGCGGCCAGGCCAGAAAGCCGCGCTGGATCCAGGGTCGCCGCGTCCAGCGGCGAAAGCGCTGGTAGCCCTCGTCGAGCGTGCAAAGCGCATCGCCATGTGTGAGCACCAAGCGCCGCGCGCCAATTTCGATCACGCATGGATCGTGCAGCAAGGTGGCGCCGGCCGCTGCCGCAAAGCGCGGTCCCAGCAGGAAATCGCGGTTGCCGTGCATCACGTAGAGTTCGACGCCATCTGCAGCGAGACTGCGCATCAGCGCGCATTGGGCAGCGGTCCAGGGGCTGGCGAGTTCATCGTCGCCGATCCAGTATTCGAACAGATCGCCAAGGATAAACAGGGCTCGCGCTTCACGCGCGACCGTGCGGATGAATTGCTCGAAGGCCGCGACGGTGCGCGGTATCGCCGGACTGAGATGCAGGTCGGAGATAAACAGCACGGGCCGGTCATCGCCCGGTTCCGCTGTGAATGTCCGGGCCAGCGGCAACGTCGAAGGCGACGCCGCCGTTGCCTCTGCTGGCGTGTTGCTGGCCCGCATCCGGGATTACGCGGCAGGCGTCACAACGGCCTTTTCGATGATCACGTCGTCGACCGGCACGTCTTGGTGGAAGCCCTTGCTGCCGGTTTTGACCTTGCGGATCGCATCGACCACATCCAGCCCTTCGACCACTTTGCCGAATACGCAATAGCCCCAGCCTTGCGGCGTCGGCGCGGTGTGATTCAGGAAGTCGTTGTCGCCGACATTGATAAAGAATTGGGCGGTAGCCGAATGCGGATCGTTGGTGCGCGCCATCGCGACCGAGCCCTTGACGTTCTTCAGGCCGTTGTTGGCTTCGTTGTCGACCGGGGCATCGGTCGGCTTTTGCTTCATGCCGGGTTCGAAGCCGCCGCCCTGAATCATGAAGCCGTCGATCACGCGGTGGAACACCGTGTTGTCGTAGTGGCCGCTCTCGACGTAGCGGATGAAGTTCTCGACGGTCTTCGGCGCTTTGGCGGCGTCCAGTTCGATCTTGATCACGCCGTGGTTGGTATGCAGTTCTATCATTGTCGTTCCTTGAAAAAAGCGCGGCTGGCACCATCGATAGGGAGCCACCCCGCGCATGTTGCGGCGTGTCCGGTCGCCGCCCGATATTGGACCGGGCCAGCGGGCCGAATACGCTTACTGGCTGACCACCGTGGCCGATTGAATCACGATCGGCGTGCTCGGCACGTTTTCCATTTCGCCGTGCGTGGTGGTCGGGACTTGTTCGATCTTCTTCACCACGTCGAGTCCTTCAATGACCTTGCCGAACACGGCATAGCCGTAACCGTCACGACCCGGGTAATCGAGCGCCGCATTATCGACGGTATTGATGAAGAATTGAGCGGTAGCCGAATTCGGATCGCTGGTGCGCGCCATCGCAATGGCGCCGGTGACGTTCTTCAGGCCGTTATTGCTCTCGATCGGAATCGGCGCGCGCGTGGCTTTTTCGTTCAGTTTGGCATCGAAGCCGCCACCCTGAATCATGAAGCCCGGGATCACCCGATGAAAGATGGTACCGCTGTATTGGCCGCTCGACACGTACTGCAGGAAGTTCGCGACCGTCTTGGGGGCGGCTTGCGGATCCAGTTCGACCTCGATATTGCCGGCCGTGGTCTTGAACAGCACTTTGGGATGGGCAGCCGCGGTCGTTTGCGAAAACGCGGGAGCGGAAGCGATCAGGGCGGCGCAACCAAGCGCTACGGCCAGAAATTTCATGCAAAGGTCTCCAGTGAGTGATCTGGGGAGGGCGGCGGATTGCCGCACTCCGGTGGGTTGGGCGTTGATCGTGATGCGATCAACGGTTCACGTTCGAGTTGAGCGAGGGCGAGAACAGATTACCATCCGGTGACGTGGTCGGCTTGAAGGCCACCGGCGCCGAGGCGGCGACGACTGCCGAGGCGGCCGCTGGCGGCGCCAGATTCAACAGGGTACTGATGCTCTGTACCCGTTGCGTCGACAGCGTGTCGCGCGGGTCGTGCTTTTGCGCGTCCTGGAACGACTGCAGCGCCAGACGCAGGTAGACCGTGCCCAGATTCTGTTGGGCCAGAGCGTAGGCCGGGTTGGCGGCGACAGCGGTTTCCAGGGTGGCGCGCGCCTGCGCGAAATCGCCGCGCTTGGCGTACAGCGCCGCCAGATTGTTGTAGGGCTCGGGCAGTTCGGGATACTGCTGGGTCAGTGCGGTGAAGGCGGTGATGGCCTCGTCGTCGCGGTTCAGTCGGGCCAGAACCGTCCCCCGTTTGAATTTGGCCTGAACGTCGGTCGGATTGGTCTTGATGCGTTGATCGAGATCGCTGAGGGCCTGGGTCAGCTTGCCGTCTGCGATTTCACTATCGATTTGCGGTGTGCCATCGGCAACCGCTAATGCTGCTTGCTGCGCATGCGCAGCGCCACTGCCCAGACAGAGGGCGGTGACGGCGCAAGCGAAGGCGCAGGCGAGGGCGGCGCGGCCGCGAGATGTCTTCATTGGCATAAACCGGGAATGTTATACTCCGCCGCATTCTAACAAAAGGTCTGGCGCTGGCGTGGATTGCTTGCGCATGGCCGGCTGTGGCTCCCATTCCCTATCCTGTCGCGCCATCCTTCACACCGGCGCGGCGGCTGCTCATATGTTTTCTATGGATGCACTCCGCATATACAACACGCTGGCCCGCGAGAAGCAGATTTTCGTCCCGCTGACGCCGGGCGAGGTGCGCATGTACGTGTGCGGCATGACCGTCTACGATTACTGTCACGTGGGTCATGCACGTGTCATGGTGGTGTTCGATATGGTACAGCGCTGGCTGCGCGCCAGCGGCTATCGTGTCACCTATGTACGTAATATTACCGATATCGACGACAAGATCATCCGGCGCGCGGTCGAGAATGGCGAAACCATTGGTGCGCTGACGGAACGTTTCATCGAGGCCATGCATCAGGATGCCGCCGCGCTGGGCGTCGAAGCGCCGACGCTGGAGCCCCGCGCCACCGCGCATGTGCCGCAGATGCTGAACATGATCGCTCAGCTGGAACAGAACGGTTATGCCTATCGGGCGACCGACGGCGATGTCAACTACGCGGTGCGGAAGTTCGACGGCTACGGCAAACTGTCCGGCAAATCGCTGGCAGATTTGCGTGCCGGCGAACGGGTGGCTGCCAACGACGCCAAGCAGGATCCGCTCGACTTCGTGTTGTGGAAGCACAGCAAGGCGGATGACCCGGCAGAAAGCCGCTGGGAATCGAAATGGGGCGCAGGGCGTCCGGGTTGGCATATCGAATGCTCGGCAATGAGTTGCGCCTTGCTGGGTACCCAATTCGACATACACGGCGGTGGGCAGGACCTGCAGTTCCCCCACCACGAGAACGAAATCGCGCAAAGCGAAGGAGCGAACCACGCCCCATTCGTCAACTATTGGATGCACAACGGTTTTGTGCAGGTCGATAGCGAAAAGATGTCGAAATCGCTCGGCAACTTTTTCACGATTCGCGATGTGCTCGAAAAATTCGATGCCGAAGTGGTCCGCTTTTTTATTTTGCGTGCACACTATCGCAGTCCGCTCAATTACAGCGATACGCATCTTGACGATGCGCGCGGTGCGCTGACGCGGCTCTATACCGCCTTGAAGGATTGCGTGCCTGATGGTGCCGCGCTGGATTGGCAGGAGCCATATGCACAGCGCTTCAGCCAGGCGATGAACGATGATTTCAATTCGTCGCTGGCGATTTCGGTGTTGTTTGATCTGACTGCCGAGCTGAACCGCACTGGCGATCCGGCTTTGGCACGGCAATTGAAAGCGTTGGCGGGCGTCCTGGGTTTGCTGGGTCGTGCGCCGCGCGAGTTTTTGCAAAGCGCGGCTGGCAGCGGTGCTGAACACGATGCCGCCGCGATCGAAACGCGTATCGCCGCGCGGGCGCAGGCTAAGCGAGACAAGAATTTTGGCGAGGCAGACCGGATCCGGGCCGAGTTGTTGGCCGAGGGTGTGGTACTCGAAGATAAACCAGGCGGGGCAACCGAATGGCGCCGCATTTAAACGGCGTGCGCTTGAACACAATGCGGTCAGTCCTGCAGGAGGCAAGATGGTAGCGGCGAAAAAAGCAGTCCCGGTGAGCGGGACTGTCAAGAAGAGCGCGCGACGCATCGACGCGCCAGTCAAAGTGCCTGCCCGGGTGGCGCGCAAGACGACGCCCGGTGCCAACGGGGTGCGTCACGCAGCCACGCCTGACGGCATGGATCTGGCGCCTGCCAAGCCCGCACGCCGCAAGCCTGCCGCTGCAGCCCCGACTGCCGCCAGCCCGCTCGTCGCGCCGGCCGCTGCGCCAGCCAAGGCGGTTGCACGCAAACGCGCGGCCAGCAAGCCAGCCCCCGAGTTTGCGCGTCCTCCCTATTGGGATAAGGCCTGTGCTGATCTGGTCAAGCGCGACCGCATCCTGAAAAAGCTGATCCCTGAATTTGGCCCGGTGGCCTTGATGACGCGCGGCGATCCTTTCGTCACGCTGGCGCGCTCCATCGTCGGGCAGCAGATCTCCGTGCAAGCGGCGCAGGCGGTGTGGCTGCGCATCCAGGCGGCGTGTCCCAAGCTGACGCCGACTCAATTTATCAAAGTCGGTCACGACAAGCTGATTGCGTCCGGCTTGTCCAAGCGCAAGTCGGAATACATTCTGGATCTGGCCCAGCACTTTGTGTCCGGCGCTTTGCACGTGGATACCTGGGCCAGCATGGACGACGAAGCGGTAATCGCCGAACTGACTCAGATCCGGGGTATCGGTCGCTGGACCGCCGAGATGTTTCTGATTTTCAATCTGCTGCGCCCGGACGTGCTGCCGCTCGACGATATTGGTTTGATCCGCGCCATCAGCGTCAATTATTTCAGCGGCGAGCCGGTCACCCGCAGCGAGGCCCGTGAAGTCGCCGCCAATTGGGAGCCCTGGCGTACCGTTGCCACTTGGTATATGTGGCGTAGCCTGGACCCGTTGCCGGTCGAATACTGACCCCGCCCCCACATTCAAGATGCTATCGGTTATGTTTTTCGATAGCTGTAACTAAGACTGATCCCCGGCCGACGCGGTTAAAATACGCGCTGCCTAGTGTTCGAGGATTTCCACTATGAAGATCACTTTTCTGGATTTCGAACAGCCCATCGCTGAACTCGAAGCGAAGATAGAAGAACTCCGCTTTGTCCAAGACGATTCGGCCGTCGATATTTCGGAAGAGATCGACCGGCTCTCCAAAAAGAGCCAGCAACTCACGAAAGATCTCTACGCGCAGTTGTCGCCGTGGCAGGTGTCGCAGATTGCCCGTCATCAGCAACGCCCGTACACGCTGGACTACATCAACGAAATTTTCACCGATTTCCATGAATTACATGGCGATCGTGCGTATGCCGACGATTTGTCCATCGTCGGTGGCTTGGCCCGCTTCAATGGCCAGCCCTGCATGGTGATCGGGCAGCAGAAGGGGCGCGACACCAAAGAGCGCGCACTGCGCAATTTCGGCATGTCGAGACCCGAGGGGTATCGCAAGGCGGAACGTCTGATGCGTCTGGCCGAGAAATTCGGTCTGCCCTTGTTCACCTTTATCGATACGCCGGGCGCCTATCCCGGGATCGGCGCCGAAGAACGCGGTCAATCGGAAGCGATCGGCCACAATCTGTATGTGATGGCCGAATTGAAGGTGCCCATCATCGCCACCATCATCGGTGAAGGCGGCTCGGGCGGCGCGCTGGCTATCGCTGTGGGCGATACGGTCTTGATGCTGCAGTATTCGACCTATTCGGTGATCTCGCCCGAGGGTTGCGCGTCCATCCTCTGGAAAAGCGCGGCCAAGGCGCCGGAAGCCGCCGAGGCGCTGGGTCTGACGGCACATCGTCTGAAGGCCTTGGGTTTGATCGACAAGATCGTCAATGAACCGCTGGGCGGCGCGCACCGCGATCCTAAAGGCATGGCTGCGATGTTGCGTCGTGCGCTGGCCGATTCCATGCGCCAGTATCAGGGGATGAGCGTGTCCGATCTGAAAGCGCGTCGCTTTGAACGCCTGATGGCCTACGGCAAGTTCAAGGAAGGCCCGCTCGGCGCCTAAGTCCTCAACCGCGGCAGCCTTAGGCTGCTTGCGGTCTGTCAGCGGCAGCCGGCGCCATCGGGTTGCCGGCTTTCTTTTTTCTCTTGAAGGCGTCATGTCCGCAGCCCACTCGCCACCCGCCAGCCGTGCCATTGGTGCCGCGCTGGCGAGTGCGTTGCAGGCGTTTGCCGACGATGCCCGCTTTCTGGTGGCGCTGAGCGGCGGGATCGACTCTGTGGTGCTGCTGCACGCGGCAGTCAGCTGCGTCGGCGCGGACCGTTGCGTTGCCGCGCATATCAATCATGGCCTCAATGCAGACGCCGATGCCTGGCAACTGGCCTGCGCCGCCTATGCCGATACCCTGGGTGTGAGTTTCGTCAGCCGCCGCGTGCAGATTGCACCCGCGCCCGACGACGGGATAGAAGCCGAGGCCCGCCGTGCCCGCTACGATGCGCTGGCGACGTTCTATCAGGAATACGACGCCGCCGCTTTGCTCTTGGGTCAGCACGCCGACGATCAAGCCGAAACGGTGCTGCTGCAGTTGCTGCGCGGCGCCGGCTTGCCGGGCCTGGCGGCGATGGGTGCCGAGACTGAGGATGGCTATGGCATGGTGCGTGTGCGACCCTTGTTGAGCTGCACGCGGGTCGAGATCGAGCGTTATGCGCGCCACCATGCGCTGCATTGGGTGGAAGATGGGTCCAATCGCGATACGCGTTTTGCTCGCAATGCGATCCGCCAGGATCTTGTCCCTATCCTGGCGCGCCATTTCCCCGGCTATCGCGCGGCGCTGGCGCGCAGCGCGCGGCACGCAGCCGAAGCGCAAACCTTGCTCGATCAACTGGCGCACGCAGATTTGCAGGCGGCCCGTCTTGATGGCGGTTCCGATCCCAGCCCTGCGACGCTGGCCACGTTTGAGCCCGCCGGCGATACGGCTGACCAGCCTGCCTGCCCAGCTATTTCACGCGCTGCGTTTGCGCGGCTGGAGCCGGCCCGCGCGGCCAATCTGCTGCGTTACTGGATGCGCACACTGGATCTGCCGGCCGCCTCCGAGGCACGCCTCGAGCAGGCTTTGCGGCAACTGCGTTCAGCTCGGCAGGAGACGGCACTGCGGCTCGATCATGCGGGTGCCGTGTTGCGCGCCTATCGTGATCGCATCAGTTGGGAGCGCGCGACGCCAAGCGAGGCGCAAGCGGACTTGCCGGCCGCGCAGTTTCTGATCTGGCAGGGGCAGACCGTCTGGCGTCTGACCCCATGGCGCGGCACCTTGGTGTTTCGTGTGGCCGAGGCCGGCGCGACCCAGGCGTTGCCGGCCGTCAGTTTGCGCGGACAAACCTTGAGCGTGCGGGCCCGCAGCGGCGGTGAGCGCATGCGTATGGGGCCGGATGGGCGCTCGCGGACCCTGAAAAACCTGTTCCAGGAGCGCGGTATTCCCGCCTGGCGCCGCCATCTGCCCTTGCTCTGGCTGGACGATATCTTGTTGTGGGTGCCGGGACTGGGCCTCAACCACGATGCAGTGACCCGCCTGATGCAGTCGATGCCCGCGGCAGTTCAGGCTTCGGACTGGTTGGGCTTCGACTGGGTCGAGGACATGTTGTTGGCCTGAGGGATGCCGAGGCCGCATGCTGGCGGCTTACGGCATACCGGCATGGGCCCGGGAAAGCGGGGTCGCATGAGCCATCCTCGCGATTGTTCGAGTGCCCGGTCTTGTCTTTCGGACCAGGTTCGGGTACTTTCCTAGGTTCGCTATCGCGGAATGATATCGTTCTGGTCCGAAATCCTCGGCTCGAACCTGGTTTTCGCAGTGCGAACCGCTCACCAGATCCGGCGCTCATCCAGTGCCAGCGCGGAACCCACCGGCGCGGCCATCCGTACCACTGTCGGTGACTTCCGCACCAGACCGCACGGCACCCGCGTCAGCACCACGGCACCGACCCGGCGCCGTCACGGATTTTTCTTTCGATTCATCGGTTTAGTCACGACAATGGCACTCATCGTACACAAATACGGCGGCACGTCGATGGGCTCGGTCGAGCGCATCAAGAACGTCGCCACGCGCGTCGCAAAATGGCATCGGGCTGGGCATAAAATGGTGGTGGTTCCGTCGGCGATGTCGGGCGAAACCAACCGTCTGCTCGGCTTGGCGCGCGATATCTCAGATAAAGCGGATCCACGCGAACTCGATATGATCGCGTCGACCGGCGAGCAGGTCAGTGTGGGCTTGCTGGCCATCGCATTGAAGGCGGCCGGTCTGGACGCCGTCAGTTATGCCGGCTGGCAAGTGCCGATCAAGACCGACAGCGCATTCACCAAAGCGCGTATCAATTCGATCGACGACGCGCGCATCATGCGCGACCTCGACGCCGGTCGGGTGGTGGTGGTCACCGGCTTCCAGGGCGTCGATCCGGAAGGCAATATCACCACGCTGGGTCGGGGCGGTTCGGACACCTCGGCGGTGGCCGTGGCGGCTGCCTTGAAGGCAGACGAATGCCTGATCTACACCGATGTCGACGGCGTCTACACGACCGATCCGCGCGTGGTGGAAGAGGCGCGCCGGCTCGACCGCATCACCTTCGAGGAAATGCTGGAAATGGCCAGCCTCGGCTCCAAGGTGTTGCAGATCCGCTCGGTCGAATTCGCCGGCAAGTACCAGGTCAAGACGCGCGTGTTGTCGAGCTTGACCGACCCCATGATTGCGCTCGAATCGGAAATGAATTCGGGCACCCTGATTACTTTTGAAGAAGACGAGACCATGGAAAAAGCTGTCATTTCCGGCATTGCTTTCCAACGCGACGAAGCACGCATCATCGTGGCCGGTGTGCCCGATAAGCCTGGCATTGCCTATCAGATCCTGGGCCCGGTGGCCGACGCCAACATCGACGTCGATATGATCATCCAGAACCAGAGTGTCGAGGGTAAGACCGATTTCACCTTCACGGTCGGTCGCGGCGATTATCAACGTGCCATCGACATTCTGAACGAGCAGGTCAAGGGGCACGTGCAGGCCGAGAAGGTGTTGGGCGACGCCAAGGTCTCGAAGATTTCGGTGGTGGGTGTCGGCATGCGTTCGCACGTCGGTATCGCCAGCAAGATGTTCCGCACCTTGTCCGAGGAAGGCATCAACATCCAGATGATCTCGACGTCCGAAATCAAAATCTCGGTGTTGATCGACGAGAAGTATATGGAGCTCGCGGTGCGCGCTTTGCACAAAGCCTTCGAACTCGACCAGCAGTAAAAGCGGCGAGCGCGGCCAGCTTAGGTATTTCGGCTTAAAAAATCGCCGCAGTATTTGACCTTGGCACGCTAACTCGTTATGATAGCGCCTCGGTTGTTGAGCGTTAGCCCAGCAACCCCGATTCAGGAGACGTGGCCGAGTGGTCGAAGGCACTCCCCTGCTAAGGGAGCATCTGGGCCAAAACCTGGATCGAGGGTTCGAATCCCTCCGTCTCCGCCAGCAATGGCTAGAAAACCCCGTAAGTTGAAAGACTTACGGGGTTTTTGCTTTTTTGATGCGCAATTCGACTATCAAATATCCAGCGGTCACACGGCGCACATCGTATTGACATTGATAAGTAGACGCCCCTGGTTATCCCTAGCTGGGCATCGCATCCAGGGTTGACTTGATGGGAGGTATCAAGCTGCTTAATGGCCCCAGCACCCTGAATACGGGAACCAAAGCGAAGCGTCCGTTGTAGTTGCGAACGCGAACGCCTAAGGGCATGTCACCGGAATACAAACCCACGCTACGCTTTAACGCGCTAGAGACTAGACGCATCAATTCCGCAACTGACAAGGCCGTGCTGAAACCGGCGGAATGGATGCGCAAGCTAATCCTCGATCACGCCCCCCAGCTGACCCTCTCCGACCCTCTGGCCGTACGCGTCGCCGGATTTGACGAACGATTTGGCTGGAATCTTTTTCACTACGCCGAGGCGATGGCCCATACCGAAACCTTCCAGGCGGAGATCGGCGATATCGCGGACTAGCTGGCGGGCTAGACCATGCCTCAAGATGGAGAACTGTGGATCGATGGCGATAAGCTTCCAGGCGTGTCAGCGAGTGACGTGACCAGTGCTCAAGCACGCGCTGTCGACTTGTGCCGGGCGATTAAGCGCGCACGCATACGTGCCTTGCTTACGCGAGAGGGTGTGTCGGCCAGTTGAACCTACGGTCTCCGAGCCCCACGCTATCGCCGCTAGCGGATACGCCCGCCGTTTCTCGAACCTCGTCCACCCGACACTGTTTTTGATCGGCATTGTTATTGACAATAAGTATATGATATAAAAAGAAAAATTATTTGCGTGTATAATAGCCGAATGGACATCAAAAACCGCATTTTGCAATCGATTCGTCCCCGTCCGGTCGGCCTCTTGCTGCGCTCCGCTGCGAAGGTGTTGGGCACTCGCAGTACCGTATCGGCTGCACTCCCGGAGCTCTGCCGTAAGGGGCAGATCCAACGTATCGAGCGCGGGGTGTACGTGAGCCCGACGAAACTGGCTTCGTTGGGCCAATCAGTGCTCCTTGAGCGTGCTCATGAGCGACGCATGCAGGCGCGTCATAAGACGAAGAAGCAAAAGAGGCGCCAGGCGCGGACTACACCTACCGCGCGCCACGTGAACGCTCTGGCTAAGCGCTTGGGCGTATCTTACGTGCCGACTTTCAGTGATCGCTGGGCGGTTGCTGTGACTCGTCTTGCTGGGGATGACGTGTCCAGTGATGCCACGGACGACTTGCTGGTAGCTCTGACTCGAGCGGGCAAACTTTCGCCAACTGACATGGCTAAGTTAGTCATGGAGCATCACCGTGCGCTCAAAGCGCATGTTTGATCCTTTTGGCGATTTTGAAGTCGCTGGCTATCTGCGAAATTTCGCCACCGAAAAAGATCTTGCTATCGTCAAGGCTGCGGAGCATGCCTTGTTTCGCGCCCAACTTCCGGCGGCGTTAGCGCACTTGGCTGCGTGTCGTCGAGTCGGCTACGACGACTTTCTAACCGTACATCAGTTGCTGTTTGGTGGATTGTATCCGTGGGCTGGCATGGATCGGGTAGCAGTGATGCCGGATAAGGCAATTACGAAAGGGACGGTGTACTTCTGCCATCCCCAAGACTGTCGACGTGCTGTCGAAGACGGATTGACGCGTGCTCAGGAGCGCGGCCAGATGGCAACCCGTCCGGGGTTTATCATGGGTCTGTTTGCTTACGGGCATCCTTTTCTCGATGGTAACGGGCGGACCATGTTGCTAGTCCATGCAGAACTATGTTTCCGGGCTGGTATATCAGTCGATTGGACGCGTACACGCAAGGATCCTTATCTTCAGGCGCTCACGCACGAGATCGAGGACCCCAACGCCGGTCATCTGGACGCTTATTTGGCGCCTTTCATTGGTGCGCCTATACCGCGAGAACAATGGCACGCTTCCGTCGCAGTCATAAGGGGGCTAGATGGAGCTAATGTCCCCGATGATGCGGCGGCAGGGTATGCGGATCCGCAAGTCCTCAGTGGTTCCGCGGAGTTCGAGCGTAAGCGAGGATACCGATCTCCGGATCAGTAGGCGCTGGGTGCTAATTCCATATCATGCCCAAGAAGTGCCATGAGTTTACGAACTATGGCCCTCGATTGACGACCTACAGTTTGACCATCAAAACGATAGCGGAACTCCGTGGATTTGCTCGAAGCTCCGTGGACGAGTTATTTGCTAAGTAGCTGGTTTATATAATTTTTTGGAACTCGGTGGAACGTGCGGGATCCTGCTTGTGCGGCCTCGGTCTCCGCCGGCAATGGCAAGAAACCCCGTAAGTTGAGAGACTTACGGTTTTTTTCTTTTTACTGCCGCGCGTAGCTCGCCTCTGCGCGCCGCCGCGAGCGCATGATGGATTCGGTAAAATGGTATGCGCAACCGGCAATCATCGTGTCGCTGGCCGGGCCAACCCGTTAACGGACGTGTGGGGTGATGCCACATCAGATCCCCGCGGGGGCATGGGCTTTGCAGGAACCCCTCTTATGACTGATTTTGACGCGCCTGTGGGCGCGAGCGCCCCGATCTCGACGTCGGCCGTCGAACTGGCGCAGCGCCATGTGCGCGACTTGCTGAGCGATGCGCTTGAGCACACGCCCGAGCAGCCGGCGGTGATCGTCTTCGATCGCCGCAGTCCGCTCGCGGCCACACTCGAACACGCGTATCGCGCGTGCCTGCCGCAGGCGCTATGCCTGGACTTCGATGCGCATGAGCCTGCCCGGATCCTGGCCTCGCTGGAAGCATTGCAGGCGGGCACGCTGGTGGTCTTGATCCAGTCGACCAACTTCCGTTTGGGGGCCTATCGCATACGCGTCGAATTGTTCAAGCGCGGTCTCAAGGTTGTCGAACATCCTCACTTGACCCACATGGCCGGTCCGCAGGCATTGAACTATATCGCGGCGCTGGCCTACGACTCCGAGTACTTTCGTGGCGTCGGCTATGCCTTGAAGGCGCGCATCGATCGTGCTCGCGGCGCCACCATCGATAGCGGCGGGGCGCAGCTGGTCTATGCCGGCCCACTCGAGGCGGCCAAGTTGAATGTCGGCGATTACCGCGAGGTCGGCAACGTGGGCGGACAATTCCCTATCGGTGAAGTCTTCACCGAAGCTCAGGACCTCGAAACAGTGAATGGGCGCGCGCGCATCTTTGTCTTTGGCGATACCGCCTATCTGGCCAATCGTCCGGCGCAGCCGATTACGCTGGTGATCGAGCGCGGCCGCGTGCGCGAGGTGCTGGATAGCACGCCGGCCTTCGACCAGGTGTTGTCGGCCATACGCGCCGAAGAGGGTGAGATCTGGGTGCGCGAATTGGGTTTCGGTTTGAATCGCGCGTTCTCAAAGGAGCATGGGGTGGCCGACATCGGCTCGTATGAGCGCATGTGTGGCGTCCATCTATCGCTTGGAGCCAAGCACGGGGTGTATAGCAAACCGAATATACGCCGCACGCAAGCGCGTTTTCATATCGATGTGTTCGTCGATACCGAGCGCGTGATGCTGGACGATGCGGTGGTATTCAGCGACGGTGCCTGGCAGGTCTGAAGCCTTGCCGGAAAAAGAGGTGGGTGCCGTGCTCACGACCGTTGGCGGGCCGTGAGCACCGGTGCAGCCCAGCTGGATGGCGGGCCTGCCGATGTGGATTATTCGGCGATTGCGCCCATGCCGCCGACCACGGCGTTGAAGCCGCTGTCGACGTGGGTAATTTCGGCCGTGATGCCGGCAGCCAGGTCGGACAGCAAAAAGGCCGCCGCATTGCCGACCTGCTCGATCGTCACATTCCGATGGAGCGGCGCGTTTTCTTCGACGAAATCGAGGATTTTGCCGAAACCCTTGATGCCGCTGGCAGCCAGCGTCTTGATCGGGCCCGCCGAGATGCCGTTGACGCGCACGCCTTTCTTGCCCAGCGACGCAGCCAGGTAACGCACGCTCGCTTCGAGCGAGGCTTTGGCGAGACCCATGGTGTTGTAGTTGGGGATGGCTTTTTCCGCGCCCAGGTAGGTGAGCGTCAGCAGCGCCGCATTGGGCGAGAGCATGGGCAGCGCGGCCTTGGCCATGGCCGGAAAGCTGTAGGCGGAAATATCATGCGCGATGCGGAAGTTTTCACGCGTGACACCATCGAGAAAATCGCCGGCGATCGCTTCGCGCGGCGCAAAGCCGATCGAGTGCACGAGGCCATCGAGGGTATCCCAGTGTGGCTTCAGATCGGCGAACAGGGCTTCGATTTGCGCGTCGTCGCCGACGTCGCAGGAAAACACCAGCTCGCTGTCGAACTCCTTGGCGAACTCCTGGATGCGGTCCTTGAAGCGTTCACCGACATAGGTGAAGGCCAATTCCGCGCCCTCGCGCTTGCACGCCTGTGCAATGCCGTAAGCGATAGAGCGGTTGGACAGCAGGCCGGTCAGCAAAATGCGTTTGCCAGCGAGGAAACCCATGATTTCTCCTTATTTCTTGATTCGACGGACGTGCCCGTCGCGCCCCAAAGGCACGACGGCGGCGGACGCATGGCCCGCCGCGCAGGAACAGCCCTGGATTGTCCTGCAGAATTCTCTCATATTGCAAATACCATCTTCGGGAATCGCCTGAGCACCCGGCCGGTGTCGCCACACGGTTCCGGCACCAATGGGGTGCGTCGGGTGGATTTTCATCTGGTCCGATTCCTGCTTGGTTATTCGCGGCGAGTCAGCGTGCGCGCCCTAAGATGACGCCTTTGTTAAAAAACCCGGCTTCTTGCCGGCATTGCCGGGATTCGACACCGTATCGTGCGGTTGGCGCGGGCGGCTGAAATCGGCACGAAATGGGTGCATCTGAAAAACAAATCGAATTTAAATCTCAATTATTTATTTTTATAATCTTTGACAACAAAATACGTTCTGTCTAGTATCGCGAGAAGTTTTGTTGCGCAAACCTCGGACAACCTCCGCGAACTCTATCGGCCAATGCAGCGAAAGATCGTAAAACTGACGTACAAGCGGGTCTTAGCGGGATGTTTGCTTTCCGCCTTGCTGGCCGCTCCAGTCGCCGTCCTGGCCGAGGAATCCCCATCTTCCGTCGATACGCCGTCGATGCCGTCGCCCACGGTGGGTACCGACGTCAATGACGTCAGCGATAGCCAAGCTGCGGCAGAGCAGGCCGACGGCCCGAATCCCGACCAAATCATCCGTGAAGCCCGCAAGATTGCCGGTTTGCCTGGCGAGCCGGCCGCGCCTGTCGCGCCGGTACCTGCGCCTACGGGAGCCCGCTCGTTCCTGAGCGGCGTCGCCAACAAGGCGGGTGAAGTGGTGGTTGGCGCGCTCAATATGATAGGCGTGCGTTACCGTTGGGGTGGCGATACACCGGATTCCGGTCTGGATTGCAGCGGCTTTGTGCGCTACGTGTTCCAGGACACTTTGGGCCTGAACCTGCCGCGCCGCGCCGAAGAAATGAGCCGCGTCGGCGAGAAAGTGTCGGTGCGCGATCTCAAGCCAGGCGATCTGGTGTTCTTCAATACGATGCGTCGTACCTTCTCGCACGTCGGCATCTATATTGGCGACAACAAGTTTGTGCATTCGCCGTCGACGGGCAGCACCATTCGCGTCGATGAACTCGATACCGGCTACTGGGAAAAGCGTTTCACCGGAGCCCGCCGTATCGATATTGCCTACACCCCTGCCGAGCAGGAGCAGATCAAGGCGCGCATGCAGGAGCTGGTCGGTCCCGCCAAATAAGCCCCCACGTATCCCATTCGTACCGCGGGCGTTTGCGTGAAACGCCAGCCCCGCAAACAAAAAGCCGGCTCGCAGCCGGCTTTTTGTTTTGAACCGCACGTGCCGACGGAGGCGTCGGCGTATGTGTTACTGGCTCCGTTCGCGCGCCGCTGCCAGCCGGCGCAGCAGATCGGGCATGGCTTTTTCGGCCGCTTCTTCGCCTGCCAGAATAGCCTTGTTGCGGTCGTTGAAGTCGCTGCCGCTCATGGCAGCCAGATTGGGGCGGATCACCACATCGGCGTATTTGTCGAGTTCATAGCTCTTGATGGTCTGCCCCATGATGGTGAAGGTTTGCAGCAAAATGTCGAACGAGCTTTGAGTTGACTGCATTTCGGGGCGTGCCGAAATGTCGACCGCGATCACGAAATCAGCGCCCATTTTGTGCGCGAACGCGGCGGGAACCGGACTGACCAGGCCGCCGTCGACATATTCGCGGCCGCCGATCTCAACCGGCTCGAAGATCGATGGCACGCTGCACGAAGCCCGTGCGGCGATACCGGTGTCGCCGCGTTGAAACAGGATGGGTTGACCGCTTTGCAAGTCGGTCGCGACGATGCCGAGCGGAATCTTCATTTTTTCGATCGGGCGATCATGCAGTACGTGATCCAGATAGGTTTGCAAGGCCACTCCCTTCAGGAAGCCGCGCGAGCGGATCGGCATGGCCCAGTCGCTGATGGATGCCTCATCCATCTTGAGGGCGATGCGGTTGATCTGAATCCCGTTCAGACCCGACGCATAGAGCGCCGCCACCACTGAGCCCGCGCTGGTGCCGACGACCATGTCGGGCTGGATGCCATGCGCCTCAAGGACCTTGATGACGCCAATATGGGCGAATCCGCGCGCAGCGCCGCCGCCCAACACCAGGGCGACTTTGATGGGACGCTGGGTTTGGGGCGCGGCGGCAGCGGGTTCCTGCGCCAGGGGGGCGGGTACAGCCGCCTTGGGCGGCGTGGCGAGCGGTGCTGGCGTCTGTGGCGCTTGCGCCGGATTGGGGCTGTGGGCTACCGGTGATGTCGGCGCGGCCTGCGTGATCGGCGCAGTATGCGTCGCATGCGTATCGTATGCCTCATGATTGAGCGGGGCGGGCGTGCTGCAAGCCAGCAGCGCGGTGCAGCTTGCCGCGACCCCCAGCCAGCGGCTCAAGCGTGGCAAGGAGATGATCGCGTGCCAGCGCGAACCGGGGCGAAAGCGCACGTGCGGCGATGGTGAAACAGTCAAGGTCGAGCTCCAAAGACGGGTGCGGCAGGCATTATAAATGGCGGCTTTGATCAGGGGTGGCAAGCGCGGGGGCGGCAAGTGGCTCCGATTAGAGTGTGGCATGCGGCTTAGGTTCTGGTGAGCTTGCATAGGGATGAGGGGATTCATCTCGGCGCTCGGCATCGCGGCCCGAGTGCCGCTGTTATAATCGGCGCAAACTCCGGGTTGCCGCGGACGACGGTCTTGTGAGCCGCCGCGGGCTATCGCCCCGTGCTTGCGCGGGCGATATGCTGCATCCGCTGTGCCAGATCAGCGCCCGGAGCGTTCCGGTTTCCCACACGCCTTGCGCGTGTCATTCGACAAGCACCATGACCACTTCCGTCCGTACTCGTTTCGCCCCCAGCCCCACCGGCTTCATTCACCTCGGTAACATCCGCTCGGCCCTGTATCCGTGGGCGTATGCGCGCAAGCATAACGGCGTGTTCATTCTGCGTATCGAGGACACCGACGTCGAACGTTCCAGTGATGAAGCCGTGCAAGTCATACTCGACGGCATGGCGTGGCTCGGCCTTGATATCGATGAAGGGCCGTTTTATCAGATGCAGCGCATGGACCGGTATCGCGCCGTGTTGGCGCAGATGCTCGAAAATGGTTTGGCCTATCCCTGCTATACCTCGCTCGAGGAACTCGACGCACTGCGTGAAGCGCAGCGCGAGAAAGGCGAGAAGCCGCGCTATGACGGTCGCTGGCGGCCCGAACCCGGCAAGGTGCTGCCGACCCCGCCGGCCGGCGTCGCGCCCGTGATCCGCTTTCGCAATCCCTTGACCGGTACAGTGGCGTGGGATGACGCGGTGAAGGGGCGCATCGAGATCTCCAACGAAGAACTCGACGATCTGGTGATCGCGCGCCAGGATGGCACCCCAACGTATAACTTCTGCGTGGTGGTCGACGACCTCGACATGGATATCACGCACGTGATCCGCGGTGACGATCACGTCAACAACACGCCGCGTCAGATCAACATTCTGCGCGCACTGGGCAAGACGCCGCCCGTGTATGCGCATCTGCCGACTGTGTTAAATGAAGAAGGCGAGAAGATGTCGAAGCGTCATGGCGCCACCAGCGTCATGGGCTATCGTGATCAAGGCTTTCTGCCGGAAGCCGTGCTCAACTATCTGGCGCGCCTGGGCTGGGCTCATGGCGATGCCGAGATTTTTTCGCGCGAACAATTTGTCGCGTGGTTCGATCTGGAGCATTTGGGCAAGTCGCCCGCGCAGTACAACAGCGACAAGCTGAAGTGGCTGAACAACCACTACATCAAAGAAGCCGACAATGGCCGGTTGGCGGAGTTGGCGCAACCCTTCCTCGCCGAGCTGGGACTCGAAACCGCCGGCGGCCCCGATCTGGCCGCAGTGATCGGTTTGCTCAAGGACCGCGCGAACACCGTCAAAGAGATCGCCGAGAACGCGGTGATCTTCTATCGCGTGCCGCAACCGAGTGCGGAAGCGTTGGCGCAGCATCTGACGCAAGCGGTGCGTCCGGCGCTGGTGGATTTGCACAATGCCTTGCAAGCACTGACTGAATGGCGGCGTGAATCGATCTCCGCTGCATTCAAGGCCACCCTCGCTGCGCATCAATTGAAGATGCCGCAATTGGCCATGCCGGTGCGCTTGCTGGTTGCAGGGCAAACGCAAACGCCGGCCATCGATGCCGTGCTCGAGCTGTTTGGTCGCGATACGGTGTTGTCGCGTTTGGCCTGATCCCAGCAGGGTGTTGGCCACTGCGGTCGGTCTCGATTTCGAGCTCGATCTCAGTGGCCTGCGCAGCACCTTGCGCACATGCGTATCGCCGTGAGTGCATACGTCGCGCATCAAATTTTATGAAAATTTCAGCGCACAATCGCGAAAGGGTATTTACAAAGAGAGCGATCGCCTATATTATTTCGTTCTCTGTCGGGGGGGTATAGCTCAGCTGGGAGAGCGCTTGCATGGCATGCAAGAGGTCAGCGGTTCGATCCCGCTTACCTCCACCAACATATCGTGTAGTTTTGTTTTTCGCCAGGTTGTCGCAACAAGTTTTAAATAGGTATTCGAAGCAGTGCCAACTTCCAATACCGCGACAAACAAACGATAAAATAAAGCTTCACAAGACTAAGAGAAATCGTTATAATCTTGGTCTTCGTTGCGAAACACAGTGAGCAACGAACTAGCGGTAAAGACAAAACGCGAGCTGCGCGTGACGGTGCAGCAGGTAGTGCGCAACAAGTTTTGTCCCCTTCGTCTAGAGGCCTAGGACATCACCCTTTCACGGTGAGTACAGGGGTTCGAATCCCCTAGGGGACGCCAAATAGCCAGAGGCGCTTCAGTGCGAAGCAACTCAAATCGAGCAGGCAGTGTGGCTCGGTAGGCAAGGTAGTTCGGAGTGGTAGTTCAGTTGGTTAGAATACCGGCCTGTCACGCCGGGGGTCGCGGGTTCGAGTCCCGTCCACTCCGCCAAACGGCATAAGAAGCCCAGAGAATGCAAGTTCTCTGGGCTTTTTGCTTTGGTTGCTGCGTTGATCACCACGTTGATCGATACAAGGCCGATATCGTGTTCCGAGCGGTTGTTTCCAACAACCATTGCAGCGGTGTGTGTGATCTCGTGCAAGCCCCTTTGCGGCGTATCCCGCGCGATGGCGGTCACACCGGATGTGCGCGCTACACTTGGCAAGTGGGACCGACGGGTGGCGCCACAGCCCTGCTGCGCGCCGATCTCGACCGGCTTATGCCGCCTGATGGCGCGATGTACCGAATGAAGTCGTGCGATTGAATTTCCAATGCCAATACGCGACCAGCATCAGCGCCGCCACGCCCACGCTGAAGCAACTGGCAAACCAGAAGCCGCTGGCACCGATCAGCCCGCCCGGTATATGGCCGGACACATTAAAGCCTAAGTAGTAGCCGCCGCCCATGCCGACGCCCCAGAGTGCGACGGCGTAGATCACGGTCGGTATGGTCGCGATCTTATGGCCGCGCAGAATGAATGCGCTAATGCATTGCAATGCGTCCCAGGGGTGATAGCACGCCACCAGCAGCAACAGTGGCATCGCCGCTGCCGCCACCCCGGCGTCGGGCGTGTAAGCCGCGATCACCCAGCGCCGTGTGAGCACCAAGGCCAGTGCATAGCACAGCGCAATCGAAAACCCGAGTGCCAGTCCCACGCGCGACACGGTGCGAGCGCGCAGCGGTTCGTTGGCCCCCAGATGTTGGGCGACCAGCGTTGATGCGGCGATGCCGATCGAAAGGGGCGTCATATACAACACCGCGCCGAGGTTGGCGGCGATCTGGTGGCCCGCCAGTTGGGTGGTACCGAAGCGCGCAATGAACAGCGCCAGGAAGGCATACGCAGTGACTTCGATCAGATAGGACAGCCCCATGGGCACGCCAAGCTTGAGCAGCTCGATCTGACGTGCGCGGCTGGGCCAGCAAAAGGTGCTGAAGATGCCGTAGCAGCGATATGCGGGATGGCGCCACATCAGCCCCAAGGCGATCAAGCAGGTGCTCCAATTGATCAGCGTGCTGGCGAGCGCGCAGCCGACGCCGCCGAGTGCAGGCAAACCCAGGCCGCCAAAGATAAACCAGGCGTTGGCAGGGATCTTCAGCAGCAGCGCCGTCAGTTGCAGCGCCATCACGAAGCGTGGGCGAGCGATCCCGTTCGAAAGCGAAGTGTAGATGCGGAACAGCAGGCTGGCCGGCAGACCCAGCGACAACACGCGCAAATAGGTGAGGGTGCGTCCGGTCAGATGACTGTCGGCTTCAGTCAGGCGCAGTAAGGGTCCCGGAAAATACAGTAGCAGA